>Ga0209270_1000147_pt1 | contig 182257 bp, 169 predicted proteins | sample MTBAKSrepl1MetaG_FD_187456 | JGI IMG/M metagenome (GOLD analysis project Ga0209270, IMG submission 187456) | Enrichment culture microbial communities from Arthur Kill intertidal strait, New Jersey, USA, that are MTBE-degrading - MTBE-AKS1... | ecosystem: Environmental > Aquatic > Marine >... | reverse complement strand
TCTTCTTAATCGGTCTCAAGGGATGGTCTTGCGGTATCCGTTCTTCCAGGGATATATAGCTGAACATCGCGTCTTGTTCTTCCTCGTTTCCTCGCATACTACAACCACCTTTCAGTCTTAATATCAACTGGTTATAGTATACAACAGCCGCTCATCTATGAAAAGCTAATATCATTCTGTAAAATCATTTTTCAACAGCCTGATAGAGGGAATTATGTATATTCGTTTTGAATTGAAAAGGAGGGAGTCGATATGAAAAATACCATGGTGGCTCTTGGTTTGATCCTGGTACTGTGCCCGCTCTCTCTCAATGCAGAACAGACAAAGGTCGGTCCCTGGAAAAAGATCGGCGTTTCGGATGGAACTGTCGCATACATTCGTACAAATCCGCGTGCACCAGTCAATGAATCACGGAGCACCTGCATTATCAATGCCCCGGTGGCCGAAGTGGAAAGAGCGGCGCGAGACATCAGTATCTATAAAAGAGTCATGTTCATGTCCAAAAAGGTTATGCCTATTGACCATCCCGATTTTAAAAATACCCAGGATACACAAGGCATATACTTATTGCAGTCATTTCCCTGGCCGGTGGAGGATCGAGACGGGGTCGGCCGCATAGATTTCTACGTACAAAAAAGTACCAATATAATTCTGATTTTTATCAAGTTGCTGCAGTCGGATTTTCCTCCTAAACTAAAGGGAACTACTCGTATGCCATTCTGCGAAGACGTGTGGATCCTCAAGCCCATTAATGCGACGACCACCGAGCTCACCTATCAGGTCCTGATGGATCCGGGCGGTAATCTCACCATGATACCGGGTGGGGTCACTGATTATGTCGCAAAATTTTTTGGCGCATACACCTGTAAAAATTTCCGCAAGATTGTTGAAGAAGGAAAATACAAGAATGCGACCGGGATTATTACGCAAACGCCATTGCCTGATACTTATAAGAATTATTTAGAGTGAATCTCCCGGCGGGCATATGTGGGAAACGGAATTCAACAAGTACCCGGCATGAAAAATGATCAGCCCATGGGACGGAAAGCGCAGGATAAAAACTCTATTATCCAGGACGGGGTTGTATGCCCGTGCACGACGCCATGGGATCCGAAGGTGAGCACGATCACGGGGCTGCCCGTTGTTCCGATCCTCATCCTGGCACTCGCCATTTTACCCGCAGCCGAGATGCTGGTTCTGATCATATGGCTCTCGGCATTCGTGATATTCGTATACCCCCTGCGATATCTCATCTGTGCCCGCTGCCCGTACTATGGCATGGACTGCTCTTCGAAAGCGGGAAGGCTGGTGACCAGGATGTTCAAGAAACAGGAAGGCAAGTCCATGGTCATGGGTTTATGGCTTGATGTCATGTTCTTTGCATTTCTCTTTGTATATCCGCTGCCACACATCAGGAGGGTAAAAGGTGCGTTGTGGACCATGGCGTGGTGCAGTGCGTTCTTCGTGGCATTCCTGACTGCCACTCGTTTCGGCTGTTCGGTATGCCCCTTCACATTCTGCCCGATCGGAAAAGGCGGAAGGGCTTTCTGGAGATTATTCGAGAGGCAACTGCGCAAGAAACCTGTGAATTAAAGGATCATGCCCCTTTTCGATACGAACATCGCTGGGGGGTGATGTTGACCAAATCCATGGATATCGACAGGAATGAACAGGGCTTCTCCCTTACCGGCAGATGGGTTTGGTGCGTGCAAAATCCTTCCTTTTAACGGCTCGTCCGGTCAGCAGTACGCATTAAGAAACTTTTTCCATTTCTATCCTCCGCAGTTCTTTGCGCAGGATTTTACCGACCGCGCTTTTGGGGAGTTCGTCTATGAATTCAACCAGTTTTGGTATTTTATATTTTGCAAGGTTCTGGTTGCAATATTCAATGACCTCTTTTTCAGTCAAGACCTCGCCGGGCTTGATGACGATGAACGCCTTGAGAGTTTCTCCCCGATACGCATGAGGAACGCCCACAGCGCATGCTTCCAGAATTTTCGGATGCCCGAAGAGCACCTGGTCGATCTCGTTCGGATAGATATTATACCCGCTGGCGATGATCATGTCCTTGATGCGGTCCACAATATATAAGTATCCATCTTCATCCTGCCTGCCCACATCACCCGTGTGCAGCCAGCCATCCTTAAGGGCGATCTCGGTTTCAGCCGGTTTGTTGTAATAGCCTTTCATGACCTGCGGGCCTTTCACTAAAATTTCGCCTTCCGCGCCTTGAGGGACCTCAGCGATGCCATCTTCGGAGTTGACCAGTTTTATCTCCGTGTTCGGCAGGGGAATTCCCACCGAGCCGGGCTTGGTCAGCCCTTTGAATGGGTTCACGGTAACGCAGGGGCTGGCTTCCGTGAGGCCATAGGCTTCACAAATGTGTGCGCCGCTGATCTCTTCGAATTTGCTGATGATATCAACCGGCAAGGGTGCACCGGCAGAAAAACAGGCCTCTATGGAACGCAGATTGTATTTGGCAATATCAGGATGATTGACCACACCGGTATACAGCGTCGGTACGCCGGGGAAGATATTGATTTTATATTTTACCACGGCCTTGAGAATGGTCTCGATATCCGGCTTGGGGATCAGGACCTGATTCCAACCTTGCATGATGCCTGAGTTCAAACAAGCCAGAATGCCAAAGGAATGGAAATACGGCAGGGCACAGAGAACCGCGTCCGAACCTCTCTGCAAGGTATGCAGCCAGGCTTTCAACTGCTGGGCATTGCTATGGAGATTGGCATGCGTCAACATGGCGGCCTTGCTTATGCCGGTCGTGCCGCCCGTGAACTGGAGCGTTGCCACGCTGTCGGGAGGAACGAGAACGTGGGGATCAGTTGCGGGATAACGCCTGATAAGGTCCTGCCATTCATGAACATCCGGAGCCGGCGGGATATCCTTGTGCTTGTCTTTGGCTATCAGCGGGAGGAGCTGTTTCTTCGGGAAAGAGAGGTGATCGCGGATATGGGTGATGATGATTTTTTTCAGGGAAGTCCTTGATTTGAGCGCCAGCATGCGCGTTGCCAGGAGATCCAAGGTGATCAGGACGCCGGCTTGCGAATTGTTGAAATTATGCTCCAGTTCCCGATCTGAATACAGGGGGTTGTTCATGACCGCGGCCGCGCCGATCCTCCAGCAGGCATAGATTGCGATAACCATCTGCGGCATGTTGGGCATGAGCATGGCCACCCTGTCTCCTGGTTTCACCCCCAAATCCATAAGGGCATTGGCCATGCGGTTGACCATTTCATTCAATTTTTTAAACCGTATCCGCGTATCCAGGAAGCTGATGGCATCATGGTTGGGAAATTCCTGCGTGGTTTTTGTGAGCACTTCCGCTAATGATGCGTCGGCATAGTGCAGGTGATAGGGTACGTCTTTGGGATAATGGGTAAGCCATTGTTCTTGCATGCCGTCCTCCAAAATAATTTATCTGATATAACAGTTCGTTCTCATGCCCTATTGCGCCCGGCCATACAGACGGGCAGAATGGAGCAGGGGCGCGGTTGCCGCGCCCGCATTCATGCCTGCGGTATCCAGTTCCTGTCCCGGTACCATTGAACCACACCCGGGAAGGATTTTCTGAAACTGGGATGTTTGTGCACGAAACCAAGATCGCACAGGGCCTTGCTCGAATAGGCATGCGGCCCGATGAGAAATGGATACAAATCCAGGGTCCAACCAGGCTGCAGGTCTGGTAAAAGATGATGTTTGCTTACTACTTTCTTCCACTCTTTCTTGAGAAACCATGCGATCGGGGTGGTTGAAATGATCTTCGGCAGATGCCATCCCAGTCTTCCCAATGCGGATACCAGTGCAGGCGCGACCCTGACCTGGCCTCTGGTTTTTAATCCCAGATGCTCTCCCAGAACGCTGACAAATTCACCGGCATCATAGGATTCGGCTTCGGCAAGATTGTAGACATTGCCGATGGTGTGTTCATCACGCAAAGCGAACTCGACCGCGCCTGCGCAATCTTCGACATGCACCCAGTTGAGCATAGGCCCGCCCAGAATGCGTGGAATGGGTATTTTACGCTCCGCCAAAATACAGATACAGGAAAAGAACGTGCCGGCTATATATTTCCCCCCTGGACCATATACCGCCGTAGGCCTGAAAACCGTATAATCCAGGCTGTTCCCGGCCCCGGTCACTTCCCGCTCAGCAGCTAATTTGCTGATCGAATAAGCATCTACCGGTTTCAGCGGATGTTTCTCATCCACGGGCCAATAGCGGGATTCACCGTACACGCCGCCCGTTGAAAAGTGAATGAAACGCTTGATTCCCGCCTCCTGACACGCCTTTATGAGATTGCGTGTGCCCTGCACGTTCACGCGCTCCAGCACCTCATAGGGCAAGGACAGGTCAAAGGCCGCCGCACAGTGGACAATCGCCGACACGCCGGCGAGCACGGGCGGCAGGGTTTCGGGTTTGGTCATGTCGAATGCAGCAGTTTCCACACCCGGTCCTGCTATATGATCGAGATTTATCCTGGGCAGATCGACGGCCCTTACCCTGAATCCGGCCCCGGCCAATCGCTTGACCACATGACCACCGATATATCCACCGGCCCCATCCACGAGTATTACATCTTTCATCTTGTTATGCCTCCTCTATGCAAATCTAAGACAATCTATGACAATGACTCTTGCTTGGACAATTTCAGCAGGTGCATCAGCAGCCCGATGCCGCCGAATACCGCTATTCCCAAACCGACCAGGAGTTCGTAAAAAAGCGGGGTAAATGACAGGGGGCTGAAGGAAAACAAGGGAACGGTCTGCCCATGTATGAACTGTTCAAAGGAGCCGACTTGCAAGAGCCGGCTGGAAAGTGTGAACAGGATCAGAATCACCTCATAACCTGCCACAATCGCCAGGACACGCCAACCCCAACCCGCTGATTTCAGATGAGGCGCCAGGAGGTACCCCAATATGAAGCTTCCCGGATAAATAAATCCAAACAGCACAATCAGATGAGATACAGGGATTACTTTTGAATCTACCCAATACATCCACATCCAGTCCGGATTTATTACGTAGGCTCCGACGGCTACGCCTACTCCTACTACCAGCAAATACAAGAAACTGAGCTGGAAACTATGCCTTTTCAAAAGCGGTTTCTGGAGATCGGCTTGGGGGCCTACCAGTGAAAACAGAAGTCCCAGCATAAATGTCAGGAATACATCAAGTTGGACGGTGCCGGTTTGGTCGCGAAGAATTGCCACCAGGGAAAAGTTCTTTGTGTTCGATACTTTCATCATTTTGACCCCCTTAAGTGAAAATTATTATAGTGCAAAATTGAATTTGATCGAATCCTTCTGGCCGTATTGCACTACGGATAAATGATATATATATCATTAAAAAAGGGAATGTCAAGTGCACAGGCTCTTTATCTGACAGCTCTTTTTGTTTTAATTGGGTTTATTTCAACAAACCGCTATTGTCTGAAAGAATTAATCAAGATCCAACATAATGGGGCTATAGAATTCTTATATAAGCCATTCTAATAACGGTATACCTTGAGGCTATTGATGGTTGCCCAATTTTGTAAGTATATGCATAAGATCTCTGCGATCAGATGACAGATTTTTTGACCAGGTCGCATTAACCTGAAGAGCCTCTTTAAATTTCAACGCAGCCGGGTGAGGATTATGATTTCAAAATTGTGTTTGCTTATTTTTTCCAAGTCCCTATTAATATCTCCATAAACGCAAAGGAGGTCTTCATGGAAGAGCGCAGGCTGTCCGATTTTATCGATATCGCCATCCAGCGAGAGATCGAGGCGTACGAGTTCTATCAGGGGCTTATTGCCAAGGTCGAGGACAAGACCGCCCAGCAGGCCCTGGACCTCCTGGCGGGTGAGGAAAAGAAGCACCGGGCCTTCCTGGAGGACTATCAGGCCGGCAAATTCGGCAAGGAGGCCTTACGGCTGAGCGAGGTCGTGGACTATAAGATCGCCGAGCATCTGGAAAAACCCGACATCAAGAAGAACATGGAGAGCAAGGACGTCTACCTGGTCGCGGCCCATCGCGAGCAGTCTTCATATCTTTTCTACACCAGCCTGGCCGCCATCCACCCGGACGGATCGGTCAAGGACATGCTCTTGCGCATGGCCAACGAGGAAAAACGCCACAAGGAGAAGGTGGAGTATCTCTATAGCAACACCGCCTTTCCCCAGACCGACGGCGGATGATCGACGGCCCTTGACGATGATCGACATGACCTCACGCGCATATCGGATAGCCGCGGCATGACCGGCATCCTTTTCCCGTACCTGGCGCTCTTCGGCCTGAGCGTGGCCGTAAGATTTATCCTGGACCGGCTGAACGTGCGCCACCTGGAAGCGCACGGACATGAGGTCCCCTCGGTATTCTCGGGCGAGATCGAGCCCGCGACGCTAAAACGCATCCGGGATTATACCGTGGCCCGCACCCGCCTGGGCGACTGGGAAGACCTCTTCCAGAGCGCGCTGGTCCTGGCGGTGCTCTTCGGCGGCCTGATACCCTGGCTTGCCCGGCTGCTCGAGGGTTGGCAGCTTGGAATGATACCTTCCGGCATCATGTTCTTTTTCGGCATCGGGATCATCATGGGCGTGGCCGGCATCCCTTTTGATCTCTACCGCACCTTCGGCATCGAGCGGCGCTTCGGCTTCAGCACCATCACCTTCAAGCTGTGGCTGGCCGATTTTCTCAAAGCCACTCTCATCTCCGCCATACTTTCCGGCATCCTCCTGGCGGCGTTGTTCGCCCTGATCGGCGCGGCAACAAAGACCTGGTGGCTCTGGATGTGGATCTTCTACGCCGGCTTCCAGCTCCTGATGACCGTGCTCTACCCCCTGGTCATCGCGCCCTTGTTCAATAAGTTCGAGCCGCTTTCCGACCCGCTCATCACCGGCGGCGTCATGAGCCTGATGGATAAGGCCGGTCTCAAGGCCAAGGGGGTCTACCGGGTGGACGCGCTTAAGCGCAGCCGCCACTCCAACGCCTACTTCACCGGTCTGGGCCGCTCGCGGCGCATCGTGCTCTTTGACTCGCTTTTGGACTCGCATGCGCCTGATGAGATCCTGGCCGTGCTGGCGCATGAGATCGGCCATTGGAAGAAGGGGCATGTCCGCATGCAGCTGGTCGGTGTGCTGCTGCTTTCGCTGGCCGTGCTCTACGGGGCCTATCTGATGATCAACTGGCCCGTGCTGTATGACTCCTTCGGCATCGCCTACCGGACGCCGTACGTGGGCCTGCTGCTCTTGGGTTTTCTCATGCAGCCCGTGGCGTTCTTCTTAAGCCCTCTGGCCGGCATGGTCTCCAGGGCCTTCGAGCGCCAGGCCGATGATTTCGCCCGCACGCTGACCGGGCAAAGCGAACCGCTGATCAAGGCCCTGAAGCGCCTGAGCACCGACAACCTTTCCAACCTCCATCCGCACCCGGTCTATGCCTGGTTCTACTATACCCATCCACCCCTGGTCGCTCGGATCGAACGACTGAAACGCGCCTGAAGCACGGCGGCTTTTGATTATCCTGTAAAGAAGAAATTTCCAGCGGCCGAAGAGGTACGCAGGCGCTGGTAGCGCATGCGACTTGACACCGCAGGCGTGGCCCTTATTTAAGAAACATCCGCATATCCGGTTTTATGAAAGGTCAATGAAGCGAGGGAGGGTATATGAAAGCAAAGGAGAGGGATTATTTTCAGGCCTTGTATGATGTGGCGACGGTGATCAATGCCTCGTTGGACATGACCACGGTGCTGGAGGAGGTCGTCAAGAGCGTAGTGGAGGCCATGAATCTCAAGGCATCGTCGATCCGTCTGCTCGACTCACGCAGGCGCTGTTTGATGATGGGAGCGGCCTATGGCCTTTCCAAGGGCTATCTCCGCAAGGGTCCGGTGGTGATCAAGGAGAGCGGCCTGGACCAGAAGGCCCTTAAGGGCGAGATGATCTGGATCAAGGACGCCCAGATCGACCCCAATTTCCAGTACGGCGCCGGGGCCAAGGCCGAGGGTATTAAATCGGTGTTGGTCGTGCCCTTGAAGCTGGGCAAAACCGTCATCGGCGTGCTGCGGGTGTATGCCGACAAGGTGCGTGAGTTCAGCCAGGACGAATGCCGTTTCTTGGAAGCGGTGGCCAGCTTGAGCGCCATTGCCATCGAGAACTCGCGCTACCATGAGCTCCTCAAGAAAGATTTCGACCTGCTCATTGCTCATAAATATCGCATTGACGACAACTAAAGGAGGAGAGCCATGATACGTCTGGGCATTAACGGTTTCGGCCGCATCGGCCGCCAGGTCACCAAGGCCGTCTTGGAGAGGTATCCCGAGACGCTGCAGGTTGTCGCCATCAACGATCTTTCTCCGGTGGATACCAACGCGCATCTGTTCAAGTACGACTCGAACTATGGACAATTCTGCGGCGAGGTCAAGGTCAAGCAGGATAAGCTGGTTATCGAAGGCCGGAAGATCGAGAACTTTGCCCTGCGCGACCCGGCGCAGATCCCCTGGGACGACGTGGGCGTGGACATCGTGGTCGAATCCACCGGTCTGTTCCTCACCGGTGAAAAGGCCTCGGCGCACCTCTACGGCGGCGCCAAGAAGGTCATCATCAGCGCCCCGGCCAAAGAAGAGGATATCACCATCGTCATGGGGGTCAACCACAAGCAGTACAACCCCAAGAAGCACAGCATCATCTCGAACGCCTCCTGTACCACCAACTGCCTGGCCCCGCCGGCCATGGTGGTGCACAAGACCTTCGGGATCGAAAAGGCCCTCATGACCACGGTGCATGCCTACACCAACGACCAGCGCATCCTGGACATGCCGCACAAGGACTTGCGGCGCGCCCGGGCCGCGGCCCTGAGCATCATTCCCACCACCACGGGCGCGGCCAAGGCCGTGGCCTTGGTCATCCCGGAGCTCAAGGGCAAGTTCGACGGCTACGCCTTGCGCGTGCCGACCCCGACGGTATCCGTGGTCGACTTCGTGGCCCAGCTCGGCAAGGAAACCTCCACCGATGAGCTGCGCGATGTGCTGCGCAAGGCCGCCAAGACCACCCTGAAAGGCATCATGGCCTGCGAGGAAGATCCCCTGGTGTCGATCGACTTCAAGGGCAATTCCCACTCCTCCATCGTGGATGTCGAGTTTACCCAGGTGCTGCACGGCAACATGGCCAAGGTGGTGACCTGGTACGACAACGAGTGGGGCTACTCCTGCCGGGTGGCCGACCTGGCCAACTACATGGCGTCCCGCGGCGTGGAATAAACGCCGGATTCATATACCGGCCGGCCCCTGATGCCTAGGGATCGGCCGGTATCAACCATCCTTATCCGGGTCTTGTTTTCATCTTGACTCACCTTCTCAGCTTTCCTATGATGCATCCTTTATTTCTCAAAAAAAGGGGATGGAATGCCCAGGCGAAACGATTTTCAATCCGTGCTGGTGTTGGGGGCCGGACCGGCCTTCATCGGCCAGGGTAGTGAGTTCGACGGCGCCGGATACCAGGCCGTGCTGGCCCTGAAAACGCTCGGCTATCGGACCGTGGCGGTGAGCTCGAACCCGGCGGATGCCATGCTCGATTCCGGTGCCGCCGATGCCGCGTATATCGAACCGCTCAATGCCTCCCGCCTGGCCGGGATTATCGCCAAGGAGCAGGTGGATGCCTGTCTGCCCACCATGGGAGGCAGGGCCGGACTGAAGCTCATCCTGGAGCTGGAACAGGCCGGGGTGCTCTCTGCCCGGCCGATGGCCGTACTCGGGGGCGGGGTGCACGGTATTGCGGCCTGCAAGGACCGCGCGCTGCTCAAGGACGCGCTCGGCCAAACCGGCGTCGATCTGCCCGAGAGCGCGGTGGCCTTGAGCATGGAGGAAGCTGAAAAAGCCTGCGGCCACCTGGGGTATCCGGTCGTGGTGCGCTCCTCGCATACCTTGGGCGGCGAAGGCGCCACTTTGGTGTATAACAGCGAGGAACTCCGGGTCGTGGCGGGCAAGGGGATCAGTCCCGGCGGGCCGGTGCGGATCATCGTGGAGCAATCCCTGCTCGGCTGGGAAAAATTGCAGGTCGAGGTCCTCAGGGACGCCGTGGGGGCGGCCGTGACCGCCGGCCTGATCGAGAACATCGATCCCGTAGGCATCCATTCCGGAGATTCAATGGCCGTGGTGCCGATGCTGACGGTGGCCGCCGATCTGATGGCGCGCCTGAGGGAAATGGCCTCGGCCGTGGTGGGGGCGCTGGGAATCGTGGGGGTGGCCAATGTGCAGTTCGCCCATGACCCGCACAGCGGCCGGGTCGTGGTGCTGGAGGTCAACCCGCGCTTTTCACGCACCTCGGCGCTGGTCACCGCCGCCACCGGCTTGCCCCTGGCCGCCATCGCCACCCGGCTGGCCGCGGGATTTACCATGCACGAAACAGCGGACGACTTGGGCCTTGCTTTGAAGGACTACACCCCTGACCGGGACCTCGTGGCGGTGCGGCTGCCGCGCTTCCAGTTCGAGCGTTTCAAGGGTGCGCGGGACCGGCTTTCCACGCGCATGCAATCCTTTGGTGAGGCCTTGGGTGTGGGAGGGACGTTCAAGGAAGCCTTGCAGAAGGCCGTGCGCGCCCTTGACGGCCGGAGCGCCACATTGAGCGCCGCCGGGAAACCCGGCAGCGTGGACGAATGCCTGGAAGAGCTCGGTGAACCATCCAGCACGCGGCTGTTCACGCTCTATGCCGCCCTTGCGCTCGGCGCCGGCGTGGATGAGCTGGCGGACAAAAGCAGGATCAAACCGTGGTTCATCAGCCAACTCAAGGACCTTGCGACGCTCGAACAGGCAATCCGCGCCCGCCGGGGGCGGGACCTGGCGCCCGAACTCCTGGCCCAGGCCAAACAGGACGGTTTTTCAGACGCCGAGATCGCCGGGATGCTGGGGAAGGCGGATGATGAGATACGCGAACAACGGAAGGTTCTGGGTATCATAAAGTCCTTTCAGCAGCTGCCGCATGCCCAGTGGTATTACGCGACCTTTCACGGCCCCACGGATACCGCGCAAACGCCGTCGCCAACGTCTCAGGGGGTGATGATCCTGGGTGGCGGACCGGCGCGGATCGGCCAGGGCCAGGAGTCGGACTATGCCTGCGCTCATGCGGCCAGGGCGCTTGAGGCCATGGGACATACCCCCATCGTGGTCAACTGCAACCCCGCCGCCGTCGCCGGCTTTACACCGTTGAGCCGCATGTATCTCGAACCGCTCGCGGCCGAGGATATCCGGGATATATACCTGCGTGAGGAACCGCTGGGCATGATCTTCCAGTTCGGCGGACATACCGCCGCCGCCGCGGCCGGTATTTTGGCGGGCAAGGGCGTACGGCTGCTGGGCACCCCGGTGGAGAGCATAAGCGTGGCGGCCGACCGGCTACGCCTGCGCGCACGGATCACGGCCCTGGGCATCCCCATGCCTGACTCCGGCATGGCCTCTACCAGTGATGAAGCGCGTACCCTGGCCGAGGAGATCGGGTTCCCGGTCGTGCTCAGGCCGCTTAAGAGTATCGACGGACTGGGCATGGAGATCGTGCATGATGCCGAGATGCTCAAAACCATCCCGAACTCCGGGCCGGTGTTGATCTCTCATTTTCTGGAAAACGCGGTCATGGCCGAAGCCGATGTGGTCTGTGACGGACGGGATGTCTTTGCGCCCGCCATCATGGAGCACGTGGAGCTTTCCGGCGTGCATGCCGGAGACTGCGCCGGCGTGATCCCGCCCATCTCCATCCCGGCCAAGCACATCGACCTGATGAAGAGCTACGCCGAACGTATCGCCCGGGACTTAGGCATCCGGGGGCTCATGAACGTCCAATTCGCCGTCAGCGGGGATATGCTCTTCTGCCTGGGCGTCAGCCCGCGCGCTTCGCGGACCGTTCCGCTGGTCACAAAAGCCTGCGGCGTAGAGCTGATCGAGATGGCCACGGCGGTCATGCTGGGCAAATCCTTGCGGGACTATGACCGGCAGGGGTGCGGATCTGCGGGCTTCAGCGTCAAGGAAGTGGTGTTTCCCTTCAACGCTTTCCCGGATGTCGATCCGGTGCTCGGTCCCGAGATGCACGCCACGGGCATGGTCATGGGTGTTTCGGATTCCTTCGGACTGGCCTATCATAAAGCGTTCGAGGCCTCAGGCGTGCGTCTGCCCGAGAAGGGCACGGTCCTTATCAGCGTTTCGAAGAGCGAGCGGCCGGCCGTACTGGCCGTGGCCCGTCAGTTCAGCAGCCTGGGTTTTGATATCAGGGCCACACGCGGCACCCACCGCTTTTTGAAGGCCCACGAAATCGATGCGGATGTGGTTTTGAAGCTGCACGAGGGCCGTCCGAATATCGTGGATGATATCAAGAACCATGTCTATGGGCTGATCATCAATACGCCCAACGGCAAACTGGGCAGCCATGACGACTCCTATATCCGCAAGTCGGCCATCCGCTTCGGCGTTCCGTATATCACCACGCTCTCGGGCGCGATTGCCGCGGCCCGCGGAATCGAGGCCAAGCGGCAGGGCAGGGGCTGAGGTCCTGCGGAAACAAAACGCCGGACACATGCGTGCCCGGCGCCGGACATGCTCAAGCCGGGGACCGGTTATTTCACGGTCTCGGCCGCTATCTTGCCCTGGTAGACTGAGGGCTCGAATCTGTCCAGGAAGACCGTCAGATTGCCCAGCATGTGGCTGGCCTCGATCTTGAGCACATCCTTCTGCTCGTCGGCCGAGAGGTAGATTTTCAGGTTGGCCTGTGCCTTCTTGGCCGCCTCGGCCTGCTTATCGGGGTCGAGGTTTATGGCCGTGGGGATGATCACCCAGGCCCGGCGTTTCACCCCGCCCATATCGAGCATGACCAGTTTCTCGCACTTGAGCCGGATCTCATACTGGCTCTTGCCCGGGAAGACATCGAAGATCTTCTCCATGCCCACCTTCCAGTCAAAGCCGCGCACGAGGTAGGTGGCCGAGAAGGGGTCGAGCATGAACTTCTCCGGTTGGATATTTCTGGTTTCATATTCGACCTGGCCGTCATCCGTTTTTCTTTCCTGGGTTTTAATGGCGCCGTCCGGTCCAAACGTGGTGGTGGTGGCGCGTTCCCTGGTCCTGACCTGTTGCTGGACCTTGGTCTGAACAGGGGCGAAGGGGTCGGAATCGATCACGGCTTCTCCCCGGTAACGGATCTTGTAGAGCCGGTCGAACATGTTGATGGTCTTGGCCAACACCTGGATCTTGTACAGGTCGTTCGCGCGTTCGATAGAGAGGTCAATGGCGCCGATACGCATGTTGTTGAAATCAACCAGGTAGGAATAGGTGCCCAGCAGCGGTTCAAAGCCGGTGTTATCCGGCCGGGGCGGCTGGAGGTTTGGATCTCCTGGTGAGGCGACGGCGTCGGTCAAGGGCGCGATTACCAGACAGACCATGCAAAGCACCACTCTTAAAAAGCTTTTATGATCGGTCATCTTTTTCATCTCAGTACGCACTCCTTTCATGCGTTATCGTGCCGCCGGTCGCCGGGGCAAGGAGCGCATCTTCAGTCTGCGCGGCTTCAGACAATTCCTTTTTAAGCCGTGTATCGCCACGCTCCCTGTCTGACCGTAAAAGACGGTCGGTTATGATAAAAAGACTACATACGGCCCGGGCATCTCCCCCTGGCGCGGTTTTCCCGCATTGTCTGAGACAGGATGCATTTGCGGTCCGAACCCTTGAATGGCTTGACAGATCCTCGTATAGTTGTATAGTACAACCATGTTACCGGATATCGATCCCGGGGATCGCGAAATTCTCGATCTTATCATGGGGCTCTCCAAGGCCGTACGCTGCTGCCGCCAGGACGAGGTCTTCTGCGAGGACGTGACCTTCACGCAGTTTCTCATCCTCGACCTCATCGCCTGTCATACCGAACTGGGCCTGCTGAGCCTGCATGCCGATCTGGGCGTGGACAAGAGCACGACCACCCGTTTGGTCGCCCCGCTCTTGCGCCGGGGCTTGGTCGTGCGGGGCAGGGCCGGACATGATTCACGCGCCGCGGTTCTGACCCTGACTGAACAGGGTCAGGCAGTGCATGCCAAGGTGTGGCAATGCCTGGTCGGTTTTGTCAGGGCCATTCAGGCAGAGATCCCGACCCGGCAGCGTGACGGAGTGCTCAAGGGCGCCGGGACGTTTCTTCAGGCCATGCAGCAGGTGGCCGACCGGCGCTATACCGGAAATAACGGTGCGCGCTGCTGCGCCGGCGCGCAAATCTCCGGCGGGCAGGGCAGGGCGCGATGAAATTATCAAGGAGTGGACATGGATCAGCATGATAAATCCGATCATAACAGCGCCGGGCGCCTCGTGCTCCCCATGGCGCCCGCGTCATGCTGTGGACCGGAAGTACTTCCGGCCGCACCGCCGCGGAGCGATCAGCCGTTTGTAGAGGGAGTCCATCCAGGGCCGAGGGGCGATATCCCCCGCGTGTCGTCACGGCTGCGACAAGCCGACCACTGGGGCGCCGTCAAGGCCCGGCTCGGGGTAGGGCGCATGCACTATGCCGTCGATCCCGGCCTGTACGCCCTGGGCACACCCGATGAACATGCCCCGGTGCTGGTGAGCGCCAACTACAAGATGAGCTTTGATTTTCTGCGCGCGGCGCTGCCCGGCCGCAACGCCTGGATCCTGGTCTTGGACACCAAGGGCATCAATGTCTGGTGCGCTGCCGGCAAAGGGACCTTCGGCACCGACGAGCTCGTGAACCGTATCCAGGCCGGCGGCTTGAAGGACATCGTCACACACCGCACGTTGATCCTGCCCCAGCTTGGCGCCCCAGGGGTGGCCGCGCATACGGTCAAAAAACTCTCAGGCTTCAGCGTGCGGTACGGACCGATCCGCGCGCGCGACCTTGGCGCGTATCTGGATGCGGGCTTTAAGGCCACGCCGGAGATGCGGCGCATGACCTTCCCGTTCAAGGACAGGGCCGTGCTGATCCCCATCGAGCTCGTTGAGGCGCTTAGGGCCGCCCTCATCGTCGTGCCGATCATGTTCATTGTCAGTGGTTTTCTGGGCGCTGGCGGCTTTACGGCCAATCTCTTCAGCGATGGGCTTTTCACCATCCTGGCCCTGGGTTTGTCCATCCTGGCGGGCGCCGTGCTGATGCCGCTCATGCTGCCCTATCTGCCGGGCCGGGCCTTTGCCGCCAAGGGGTTTGCGATCGGCGCCGTCACGGCCCTGCTGCTGATCGCCGGGTGGGGCTATGACCTCTCCACCTGGCGCGGGGTCCTTCAGGCTGTATCCTGGCTTATGATGCCGGCCGCCATCGCGGCCTATCTGGCCATGAACTTCACGGGCGCCTCGACCTATACGTCGCTCTCGGGCGTGAAGCGCGAGATGCGCTGGGCCGTGCCGCTCGAGATCGGCATGGCCGCCACCGGACTGGTCATATGGATCGTATCGGGCTTCATAGCGTAAAGGGGCTGTATGCCGAAACTCGTTTATCTTAAAGATGTCGTGACGCTCAAGCTGGATGAAGCCAAGTGCGTGGGCTGCGGCATGTGCCTGGAGGTCTGTCCGCATGCTGTCCTCAAGATGAACGGCCGGAGCGTGCTTATCCAGGACAAGGACGCCTGCATGGAATGCGGGGCCTGCAGCCGCAACTGCCCCACTGAGGCCATCACCGTCCAGGTTGGGGTCGGCTGCGCCGCGGCGGTCATCAACGGCATGCTGGGCCGCAGCGGCGCCGCATGCTGCTGCAGCATCGACGCAGGGTCATGCTGCTCGGATCCATCGAAGCCCACCTGCGGCTGCGGCTGATAGCCAAGGTTTGACCCCTGTCAGGGCGTAGAGAGTTGCCCCATCGTCGAGACATACCCCGGCAGAGCCGCGTGCGGGGTCTGCCTTGATGGATGACAGGGGCCTGCGTGAGTATATTCCACTTGGAAAATTTCTTTTCCATGCTAAGGTGTAGGACAATGGCGGCCGGATGGATCCTGGACGTATCGCTCGGGGGCGGCTATAATAAAATGTAAGGAGGGAGAAATAACCATGGGTTTTTCGAGGCCTCTTTGTCGTACGGAGCGGGTGTATTTGTTGTTCGATGAGTTCTGCCCAGGGTTTGCCAACCAATTCTTCTTAGAGGGAACCGGCGTCCTCGACCAGGCGAAATGGCAGAAAGCCGTAGCAATCGCTTCCGAGGCCAACCCCGGGACGCGGTTGGTTTTGAAGGGGCATTTGATGTTCAGCCGGTGGGTCGATTCCGGCGTAACGCCCAAGGTCAGAGAGGTGGATGGTTCGGCCTGGGATGGTCTCAGTCCTGAAAACGCCCCGGCCTTCCTGTCGGAATCCCTATCGCCCTGGGAAGGACCCACCTGCGAGGTAGTCCTTGTGCATGGCGATCCGCTGCGCATCGTATTTAAGTCCCACCATGCCGTGATGGATGGTCGCGGAACCCTGACCTGGCTGGAAGATATTATCCGGGCCCTCAACGGTATGGACCCCCTGGGCTCCAACTCGCGTATCACGGAGCTGGGCATGTGCAAGAGCTTTCAAAAAGAAGGCCGCACCCCGCCCCCCCATGAATTCCTCGCGCCCACCGGTATGCCGCAGGGACAGGAACGCGGTGTGGTCTGGCGTCGCATTATCATCCCCGGACGATATAAAGATCAGCTCGGTCAGCTGGCGGTATTGCTGGCGCAGGCCGCCTGGAAACACGGCGACGGGAAGGTGCGCTTTGGCATTCCGGTGGACCTGCGTGCCCGGCAGGAGGGTCTGCGCTCCACCGGCAACCTGACTAATCTGATCTATCTGAACATGACGCCCGAAATCACGGCCAAGGATATTACCCAGAATATCGCCCAGCAGTTGGCGGAGCGCAAGGACGGCATGCTGTGGTGGGGAGACGAGGTTGCCCGTTACCTCCCGCTCTGGCTGCTCAGGCGCGAGCTCCAGAATGATATCGCCCAGAAGAACCGGACCGGGCGTTATCGCAATTCAGGAATCCTCTCCAACATGGGACGTTACCCCGTGGAGTATCTTCAGGGCGGGGGCTTTTTCACCAATAATTATTGGGGTATCCCCCCCGGACAGGAATGCAACCCCCTCTTTATCGGGCTGAGCCATACCAAAGCAGATATGACGCTCACCCTCTCTACGTCAAAGGTTCTGGCGAACGGGGGACGGCTCGATGCCCTGATCGAGCATCTCCGCAAGGGTTTTGTCGCCGCTTCGTAGCGTGGGCGGTAATATTTAAAATGTTCTTTGCATCCCAAGGAGGCCCGGGTTCTATAATCCGGGCCTCCCGGTTTTCTCCATCGCTTTATTCCCTTTTAAACGCGCTACCCGGCCGGCCCCATGTGGGGGTTCAGGTGGGTTCGATCCCCAAGCTGCCGTTTCCCAAGAATGTCTTACCTGCTCTCAAATACGTGCTCGGGCTGCCGTCCTACATCAGCTACATGGGCGCCTATGAAATCAAAGGGGACAAGGTCTTCCACCATGTCAAGGCCAGCCTGTTCGCGGATTGGGTAGGCAACGATCTGATCCGGAGTTATATCTACGAGCCGCCCATGTTGACCCTTATGGCCGAGGACATCCCGGGCGAGCTCTGGAAGCTGGTCTGGAAACGGGCAACGCACGCATAAGCATGCTGAGTTGTGGTAATAGGTGACAATCCTCATGCATTTTATTACTGTCATCCTGATGAGTGGAGCGAAGAAGGATCTCAAACACGAGATCCTTCTTCCCGAGTATGCCTATCAGGAAGCAGGGATTCAGGATGACAAACTTAGGATCAATTGTTTTTTCGGCATGAACTGAAGAATTCAGGTCGCGTATAGCGGAGGTGAAAATGCAGAAGACACAGGGACTGACCGCCGCGGAAAAGTTAAAACCTTACGCCGAGTACTTTTACCGGCCTCTGGCCCCCATTGCCGACGATGTTAAGCGGGCGCTGCGGTCGGGTCCTATAGACCCCCGTGACGCCCTGGCCTTTGAGCGCAAGAACGATCTGCTCGATCCCGGTTACCACACATGCGAAAGCGGATACTGCTTCATGCCCGACGGCAGCTGTTACGCGGCGGCGCTGACGCGCATGCCGGGTGTATCCATCGACATGTTGAGCTGGTGGTTCTGGTGGCACGCCCTTGAGGACCTGCGCTACAAGATCTGGTATCCCGGAGCGCATGCGGCCGTGCGCGTCAAGGACCCTGACCGGTTGCGCAATCCCAACCTGTCGCCGCGTGAACGTTTCTATCACAATCCCCACTATCCGGTGGAGGATATCGGCATCGGCATGGAGATGCTCATCATCGAGTTCATGGCGCCCGAAGACTTCGGTTTCGACGCATCGCGTCTGGCCGGACAAGGCGCGGCGGCCTTCTGCACGCGGGTGGGATCGTTCGTAAAACCGGCCATGCACACTGACATGTGCCATGTGGTGCGTCTCACGGAAGACGGCGTGGAAATGCGCAGCCGCTTCTGGATCGGACGGAATATAACGGTCAAGTTTTTTCCGGAAAGGTTCTTTATCAACCGCCTGATCAACACCAGACCCATGCGCAAGCTGTTTATCCCCGGCAACGCGCCGGAGCAGATGGCCAACCACTGCGCCCGGGAATACAGCAACCTGGCCGCCATCCTGCCGGAGTTGTATCGGGACTACGGCGGCGTCAAATCCCAATAGAGGAGTCTTAGGCCATATGAAGAATGCATCCTTACGTATGACCCGGATGGATTGAATGCGTAACGTTTTAAGGGCTCGGAGCTTAGCATTAACCGCCACATAGCAACGATTGAATAGTAAACGGGAAGAGAACCTTGCCGGTCCGACAAACGCATCCACCGTACAGCGAGGCCGCCCCTGATGCCGGCATTATCATCTTTAAAAGATTTATGCATTGAACATCCCGTCTTGCAAAAAATCCACATCATGTATTATACCTACAGTTCTGTTCAGCGATGATCCACCCAACAGGAGGCATTACTACGATCTGGGAGGAACAAAGAGTTGCTCCCACCTGAAAGAATTGGTTGAGGCAATAGGTCCGGCAGTTGTACAAGGTGTTTTTTCCATAATGGCGGAAAATGTGTCGAAACTCAGTGCCTTCATGGATGATTCACAGATGAGAAAAGGCTTTGCGCATGCGATGGTCAATTCTTGTTATCTATGGAGGGAAGACGGACCTGAGATTAAAAAAGTGTTTGGTTTGATCAATGAATGAATTCATTTAAGCTCCCCATGAAAGGAAATTGTGATGGTTTCAATGAGATCAACAACAAGTGATGGCTCGTTATATCAAGTAATGGATGGCGACAAGCTCATCGGTCTTATTCGTGTGAAAAAAGATTTAACCAGCGAGAAATATCAAGCATTAATTTACCGGGAAGGAGAAAAAGAGGACATCGGGAGAGAGTTTTATAGTCCGCAAGATGCACTCGATTGGATTGGAAAATATTATAGTCAGGCCGGTTAGGCATTGGCGCATAGCCATCGGAAAAAAGAAAGGATTAAACCATGGAACCTGCTGGCAGATCGAAAGAGAAAAAAACGACGGACAAGGCTATGATGTAGATCCGCGACCTCATGACCAAAGAAGTTGAGCGGCAGGAACAAGAGGAGCCTTTCCCGGCCGGAATGCAACACGTCCGCCTGATGTTGGGCGCAAAAATAGGCGATGCTCTCAGCACAATCCTTACGGCCAAGGCCAAGTCCGAGGATGCCGTCAGGAAGGAGGTGATTCAGACAGCGGCTATGGCGCTGAGATACCTACTGAAGCTCGAAAATGCTGGTCCTATCCTCGAGAAAGCAGAGAAAAAGAAACGCGGCAGAAAGAAAAAAGAGGAAGAGTGAAAACCGGGGTGAAGCTTAGGCCTGGCCAGGAAGTTTCACTCTTTCCAGATCCCTTCGAGAATCCAATCCCTCATCTCGATACTCTAAATATATAGATTCAAGAAACATTCCTCAAACGAACCTCCTCATTTCGCAGGTCGCCTAAATGACCTGCTTTTTTTTGTTCCGAACTTGGGAGGGATAGGTTTCTCTACGCACGCGGGGTATATCCCATGCGGATACGCTGCCGGGCGGGGAGGGCGATCTCTATGACCTAGTTTTTAAGCACATCCTTGAGCCCGACTTCAGGGTGGTGGTAGCGTTCGAAACGCACGGTGCGTTTGCCGTACTGGATGGCCTCGGTGGGGCACCATTGCAGGCAGGCGAAGCACTGTTCACAGGTGTGGTGCCACAGCGGTTTGCCCGATTCAATGGTGATGTTCTTGGCCGGGCACACCCGCGCGCAGATCCCGCAGTTGGTGCATTTGTCGTCGGCCCAGAATTTTGAATCCATCTTGGGCACCTGATTGAAGCTCAGGCGGTTGATGGCGGAAAAGACGATACGCTGCCAGAGCGGGCCTTTCTCGATCGGCATGGTCTGATGCTGCTTCAAGCCTGGCGCCAGGGCCGTGATCCTGGCCTGGGCGGCCTGGAAACGCTGCTGCTGGATCTGTTTGGGTCCCGGTCCGCCCCAGGGGATATAGTTGGACGGCATAGGGATATCGACGCCGGCGCTCAGTTTGAGCCCGCGGACGGACAAAAGCTTTTCAAACTGCACCAGGGTATTGGAGACCTGGCCGCCGTTGGTGGCGCAGGCGAAGAAGTAGCGGTCATGCAGGTCCGGCAGGGCGGCGATGAAACGCATGACCGGCGCGGGCACACCCCAGATATAGACCGGAAAGACCAGCCCGATGCTCTCGGCATCGATCGGCGGCCGGGAAAGAAGCCACTGAGGCATCGCGTGCACGCTCGTCTCTCCCAGGGCGGAAGCAGCTTGGCGCGCCACCCACAGGGAGTTGCCGGTGCCGGAATAATAGAAGATGGCGCCCTTCATCAGATGATCTCTTCCATGGGCAGGATGAAGCCCTTGACGCCCGCCCGGGGGTGGGTGTGCTTGAGCTGCCGGATCAAGGTCTTGATGGGCTCGATCCCGGTGTCATCCAAGGCGATGAAGACGACGCTGTTCTCGCCCGGCCAGGTGTGGGTATGGAGTTTGGGCTCGGTTTCATTTCCTTCACCGCACGCCCGCCCCAATTTTGTATAACCGGGTATACCCTCCTGCTTCAGGGCCGCCAGGATCTCCGCGTCCGCCGCCTGTGAGTAGACCATAAAGACCATCTTCATAGCGCCTCCTTTGGTGCTTCTATTTTCTCTTCAGTTTCCTTGCCACCCAGGCCTGCCAGTCGTCGAACAGGTCATAGGCCGCCGGCACCACGGCCAGGGTCAGAAAGAGCGAGGTTAAGAGCCCGCCGATTACGGCGATGCCCATGGGCGACCGGGTTTCCGCGCCTTCACCGATCCCGAAGGCCACCGGCAGCATGCCGAAGACCATGGCGAAGGTGGTCATGAGGATCGGGCGCAACCGCACCGGGCCGGCGGTCAAAATGGCCTCGTGGCGTGGCATGCCGCGTTCGCGCAGGGTATTGGTGTAGTCCACCAAAAGGATCGCGTTCTTCTTTACCAGGCCCATAAGCAGGATCAGTCCGATGAAGCTCATGATACTCAGCGTTTTGCCGGTCAAGAGCAGGGCGCCGAAGGCTCCGATAAAGGACAGCGGCATGGCCAGGAGCACGGTGATGGGATGGACGAAGCTCTCGAACTGCGCCGCCAGCACCATATAGGCCATGAGGACCCCTAAGAGAATGGCGAAAATCAGATATCTGAACGACTCCTTCATGGTCTCGGCCATGCCTTTATAGGTGGTGCGGTATTCGGCCGGCAGGGTTCTGGCCGCGATGCCGTCGAGATCGGTCATGGCATCGGCCAGGGGTTTGCCCTCCAGGTTGGCGAAGACCATCATGGAACGCTGTCGGTCGATGCGCATGATGCTGCTGGGGCCGCCGCCTTCCACGATCTGGACCAGGTTGGCGAGCTCCACCAGCTTGCCGTCGCGGGAACGTACATAGATGAGCCCCAGGTCCCGCGGGTCCATGCGGTCCTGCGGGTTGAGCCGCATGCGTACATCATAGCGCCGGCCCTTGACATCGTCCTTAAACTTGGTGACATCCACCTCGCCGCTGATGAGGAGGTTCACGGCCTGGGCGATCGCGGTCACGCTCACGCCTAAGTCCGAGGCCTTGTCGCGGTCGATGTAGACGCTCAATTCCGGTTTGCCGGCCTCGACCGAGGTGTCGACATCCACGATCCCCGGCACCTTGGCCAGTTCGGCCACTATCTGCTTGGTATATTTCTGCAGGCCCGCCAGGTCGCCGCCGCTGATAACGTACTGGATCGGGACATTGCGGATTCCGCCGCCCAGGAAGGACACATCCTCGGTCGTACCTTTGAGTCCCGGGACCGTGCTCATGGTCTTACGCAGTTCGGCCATGATTGACTGCTGGGAACGCGTCCGCTCGACCTTGGGTTTCAGGCGGGTGAAGATCACGGCCTTGTTGATTTGGGCGGCGCCGCTGCTGCTCATCCCCTGGATATAAAAGGCGCCGGTGACCTCAGGGATCGAACGCACCTGGTTTTCGATCGGGGCAAAAAGCTTTTCGGCCTTATCGATAGAATAGTCGATGGGGGCCTCCAGCCGCACTACGAACTGGCCCTGGTCTTCGGTCGGCGCCATCTCCTTGCCGATGAACTTGGTCATGTACAGGCTGAAGATAAAGATCAGCAAGGCCCCGATCAGGACACTGCCGCGGTATTTGAGCGAGAACTCCAGGATCGGACGGTAGGCCGACTCGATCTTCTTGTACCCCTTTTCCAGGACAAGCGAGACGCGGTGGGAGATGGGGAAGCGAATCTTGTCGCCGTGCGGATCTTTAGCATGCAGGAAAATTGAGGACAGCATGGGCGTTAAGGTGAACGAGACCAGCAGGGAGACCAGCACGGCAAAGACCACGGTCAGCGCAAACTGAAGGAAGAAACGTCCGATGATACCCTTCATGAAGGCCACGGGCAGGAAGATGGCCACGATGGCAAGGGTGGTGGCCATGACGGCCAGCCCGATCTCCGAGGTGGCGAAGGCCGCCGCCTCCTTGGGCAGCATGCCTTCCTCGATATGACGGTAGATGTTCTCGATCACGATGATGGCGTCGTCGATCAACAAGCCCACCGAAAGGGTCAGCGCCAGCATGGTCATATTGTTAAAAGTGAATCCGAAGGCCCGGATCAGGCCAAAGGTGGCGATGATCGAGATGGGCAGGGCCACGGCGCTGATCAAGGTGGTGCGGATATTGCGCAGGAACAAAAAGACCGCCACGATGGCCAGGAATGAACCCAGGATCAGGTGTTCCATGACCTGGTTCATGGATTGTTTGATGAAGATGGACTGGTCGAAGGCGATGTTGATCTGCATGCCGGGCGGCAGGGTCTGGTTGATGCGCTCCAGCTCCTTCTTGACGCGCGCCACCACCTCCACCGTGTTCGTCCCGGATTGTTTCTGGATGCCGATACCGACCGAGGGGACGCCGTTGAAACGGGTGAAGGACCGCCGCTCTTCCATGCCGTCCTCGGCCCGGCCGATGTCGCGGATGCGCACGGGCGCGCCCTGGTAGGAAGCCACGATGAGGTCATTGAAGTCCGCGACATTGCGCAGAGCCCCCTTGACCTTGACCGAAAACTCCTTGGTGGCGCTCTCGATCCGGCCGCCCGGCAGCTCGACGTTTTCCGTGCCCAGGACCTGCGCCACGTCGCCGGGCGCGATCTGGAAGGCCCGCATTTTGTCACGATCGAGCCAGATGCGCACCTGCCTGAGCCGCAAGCCCCCCATCTGCAGGGCGCCCACGCCGCCTATGCGCTGGAGCTGGTCCTTCAGGACCTCGTCGGCATAGGTGGAGAGCTCGAGCTGCGATTTCTTGCCGGTCAGGTTGAGCCACATGACGGCATTGGCGTCCGGGTCGACCTTGCGGATGACCGGTTCGGTGATGTCCTCCGGCAGCTTGGAACGCACGGCCGCGATCTGTTCGCGTACGTCCTGGATGGCCAGGTCGATATCGCGTTCGAGCACGAACTCGATGATGATGCTGGAGCCGCCCTCCACGCTGGTCGAGGTGATGGCCTTGACGCCGTTGACCGTGTTGATGGCCCCCTCGATCTTGTCCGTGACGTCGATGTCCATGATCTCGGGCGAAGCGCCCTTCAAGGTGGTGGAGATGCTGACGATGGGGAAATCGACCCTGGGGAAGAGATCGACCCCGATTTCCGGGTAACTGACCACGCCCAGCACCACCAGGGCCAGGATGAACATGGTGGCGAAGACCGGCCGTTTGATAGACGTATCCGAAATCCACATAGCTTTTCGTTCCCTTCGCCGGGCTTTGTTTAACCGGCGCGATTAACGCATGACATTGACCTTGACTCCGTCCGTGAGCTGGTTCTGGCCGACCACGATCAGTGTTTCACCGGCTTTGAGCCCCTCCGTGATCTCCATCATGTCGCCGTATTGGCCGCCCACCGCCACGGCGCGTTCGCTGGCCTTGCCCGCGTCCAGGACAAAGACGCGGATGCGGGTGCCTTCATAGAGCAGGGCGGTTATGGGCACGACCACCGCCTCCTTGGGCGCCGAGGTGTACACCTTGACGCGGGCGAACAGGCCGGGCTTCAGGGTCAACTCGCCGTTGGGCACCAGGGCCTCGACCGTAAGCGTCCGCGACCGTTCGTCCAGGCTGGGGTACAGGACGCTCAAGCGGCCCTCAAACTCGGAGCCGGGAAAGGCGTCGACCGTAAACACGACCTTCTGCCCCTGCCTGACTTTACCCAGATCTTTTTCCGTGACCGCGAAGGAGAGCTTCAAGGGGTCGTTCTGGATGATGGAGAGGATGGGCATGCTGGCGCGGACGAAATCCCCGTCCGTGACCATGCGCTGGCGGACCAACCCGTTCAAGGGGGAGCGGATGGTGGTCTTGCCGAGCCGTTCGCGGGCCAGTGACAGGGTGGCTGTGGCCCGGTCCAGATCCTGGGTGGCGACGCTTAAGCGCGTGGAGACATCATCGAACTGCTGCTTAGTCACGAGCTCGTCCTTGAGCAGGGATTCCTTGCGCTGATATTCGATTTTGACATTGGCCAGCAGGGCCTCGGCCTGTTTGCGGGCGGACAAGGCCTGATCGAGCGCCAGACGGTAATCCGTATCCTTGATGACGGCCAGCAGCATGCCTTTGGAAACCGTGCTGCCCTCATCCACCTTGACGCTATCGAGGATGCCGTCCACCTCGGGGCTGATGGTGGCCTCATCATTGGGCTTCAAGGTGCCCACGGCTTCCACGAAGGGCTGGACGGTTTGTTTGGCCGTGGTCCAGACCTTGACGTTGATCACCCTTTCGGGCTTGGCCTTATCGACCTTTTTCTGGCACCCGCTGCTCAGAAAAGCCGGGCAGAAAAAGAACGTCATCATGACGAGCGCCATAGCGCGCATAGGCATTGCTCGTTGTTTGCTGGTCCGTACTCCCGCTCTTTTCCCCTCGTTCATGGTTACATTCCCCTTTCCCTGCATGAGGTATCAACCCTGCGTCTTGTGATCGTTGTATTCTTTGAGCAATGACCCGGTGACCTTCTTTATCTTCAGAATCGACAGCTGATAGGTGTAGGTTGCCTCGGCCAGCTGTCGTTCGGAATCGACCAGCAGGTTGTTGGCGTCCATGACGTCCAGGCTGCTTGCCAGTCCGACCTCGAACTGTCGTGAGACGGCATAAAAGTTATCCTTGGCGAACCGGAGCTGGTCCTCCAGATAGGTGAGACTCCCTTTCTGGGTAATCAGGTCCAGGTAGGCGCCGTCCACTTCCATGCCGATCGTTTTCTTCAAGTCTTCGTAGGCGTAGCGTGCCTGGCGTTCCCTGGCCTTGGCCTCGGAAAGCTCGGCCCTGCGCAGGCCCCCTTCAAAGAACGGGAAGCTCACGCCCGCCGTGCCATAGAGGGTATCCCGGACAAGAGAAGTGGATGCGGGGTTCTGGTCGGCCTTCTGGTAGACGCCGGAGACGGCCAGGTTGGGCCAGAAGGCCCCTTTCGCGAACGAGACCTGCAGTTCGGCCATTTTCTGCTCGCGTGCGCGGCTCTTCAGATCCGGACGCTGCTCCCACGCCAGATTTTTCAGCTGGTCCAGTACTATGACGCCGGCCTCGGACTCGGGCTGTTCCTTGAGGGTGAAATCGTTTTCAAGGCCGACGATACGCGCCAGGATCACCCTGGTGTAGGTCAGGCCGTTGACGGCGCGCACCAGATCGGATTTGGCGGACGAGAGTTGGGCCTCGGCCCTGAGCAGCACGGTTTTGGTTACCTCGCCGACCTTGAGGCGTTTGTCGGCCGCGTCACGGTATTTGGCGAGCCGCTCAAGGTTGGCTTTCGCGATTTCAAGGCCCTTCTGGGCCTTCAAGACATCATAGTACGCGCCGGCTACCTGGAAGAGGTATTCCTCGCGCACGGCATCGAGGTCCTGGGCGCTCTTCACGACATTCTGTCTGGAATAGGACAGGGCCGTCAATTCCTTCAGGCGTAAGGAAAACTGCTGATCCAACCGCAAGCCCCATTGGCCGGCCGTTTTCGGTTGAATGAGGATGGACATCTCGTTGTACTTCTTCTCTTCGAAAGTAGTATAGTTGCCGTAGGCGGTAAACCTGGGAATCAGGACGCTCAAGGCCTTGTCGGTCCCAAGTTCGGCGATGGCGAGGTTTTCCTGGGAGAGCTTGATCTTCTCCGAGCGCTCGAGCGCCAGGCGGTAGAGGTCCGGCAGGGAATATTCCGCGGCCGATGCCGGAAGATTCGCGGCGAGGATCATGGCCACCAGGAACCCGATGAGAACACTATATGCTTTCATATCAATCACCCCCATGCCATGCTTCATGATGGTTACTTTCTCAGGCCCGCAAAGAAGATCTCCATGTGCTGCTTGAGGCCTTCTAAAATGCGTTCCCGCTGCTCATCAAACGTGAATGTCCAGTCGATGCCGATCATGGAAGAAAAAATGATCAGCGCCAACAGCTCGATATTTTTAACCGGCTTCAGTTCGCCCCGGCCGATACCCTGCCGGAAGATGTCCTCGATCAGGCCCTTCTGCGCCTGCTGGTAATACTCGAGATCCCGGGCATACAACCCGGAAAAGGATCTGAATTCCTGAAGGATCTCCTTGGTGGCGCGCGAGGAGGCCGTGGCGATGTAGCGGTAGCGCGCTTCTATCAGCCCGCACAGCTTGGCTTCGGACGTATCCCCGGCGGCCGCTGCCTGGCGCATCGACGCCAGGAGGTCTTCCATGACGTTTCTGACGATGGCCCGGATGATCTCGTCCTTTTCCTTGAAGTAGTAATAGAGCGATGTCTTGGCCATGCCGGCGCGCCGGGCGATATCATCCAGGGTCGTCTTCTGGATACCGTACTCCAGGATGACTTCCGAGGCTGTTTTGAGCAGCTCCTGCCGGCGTTCGGCCTTGGTGCACCTCATGGACGGTCGTCTCGTGCGATGCTAGCGCTTCTGTCTATGCGTCTTTTTCGACCCGCAAGCCCCATGCCGGATAATCGTCTCCCTTAGTCTAAATATCGCGTATTTAGAACTTTCGAATAAATTGTTTGATATGTTTAAAATAACTTGGTCTTCTGGTCAAGCCCTAATTTAAAGGGAATTGGCGATGATAAGCTTCTGGACCTCGCTCGTGCCGGCGCCGATGGGGAAGACCTTGGCGTCGCGCATGTAGCGCTCGACAGGATATTCTTTCATGAAGCCGTAACCGCCCAGGATATGCACGGCCTCGGCGGTGGCCCGATTGGTCATCTCGCAGGCATAGAGCTTGGCCTGGGCAGCCAGCATGCGGGCCTCTCTGAACTTGCCCTGATCCCAGCAGGTAAGCCCCTTGTACGTCAGCAGCTTGGCCGCCTCGATCTCGACCAGCATGGTCACGAGCTTGTCCTGGATCAGCTGGAAGTTGAAGATGGGTTGACCGAACTGCTCGCGCTGCCTTGAGTACTTGAGGGCATAGGAGAAGGCCGCCTCGGCGATGCCGATGGCGGTGCAGGACCACATGAAACGCTCCACGTCCAGTCCGGAAAACATACACTTGATGCCCTTGCCCTCCACGCCGCCCAGCAGGTTCTCGGCCGGCACCTGGCAATCCTCCATGATGATCTCGCCGGTCGGCGATGACCTGAGGCCCATCTTGGAGAGCTTCTTGCCGACCTTGTAGCCGGGAAATTCCCGCTCGACGATAAAGGCGCACAAGCCGCCTATACCTAAAGCCGGGTCGGTGGTGGCGTAGATGAGCGCAATGTCGGCATCCGGCGCATTGGAAATGAAGGTCTTGGCGCCGTTCAAGATATAGGAGTCGCCCTCGCGCCGGGCGCGGGTCTTGAGCGATAGGGCGTCCGATCCGGCGCCGGGCTCAGTGAGACCCATGCAGCCGCGCTTTTCCCCACTGGCCAGGAGGGGGAGGTATTTTTGCTTCTGCTCTGCCGTGGCATTACGGGCGATATTATTGGCGCACAAGAGAGAATGGGCGCCGAAGACCACGCCCACGCCCGCGTCGACCTTGGCCAACTCCTGTCCCATGAGGCCGAAGCTCATGTAGTCGCTCAAGGTGCCCCCGTCCTCGACGGGGATGCCGGCCGCGATCATGCCGGTCGGCTTGGCCATCTCCCAGATGCTCTCATCGAACCGCTCCTCGCGGTCCATCTCTTCCACCAGAGGCGCTACCACCTTTTCGGCGAAACGCCGCACGGTTTCCTTCAACAGGTTCTGTTCCTGGGTAAATTCGAAATCCATGTCAATTCTCCTTATGCGGATATTTTGTTCAGGATCTCATCCAGACTGGTCAGCGCCCGCTGCTTGGTGAAATTGTTCTCAAAGCCCAGCACGTTGACGAAATTGAGCGTGAAGCCGAAGGCGAAGATCTCCCAGGCGATCCTGGTTTTATCGATATCCGGATGGAACTGCCCGGCATGGATGCCTTCTTCCAACAGCGCTTCAATGTTCAGCAGCATGGCCTGAAACTGCGCCTGCATCTGGTCTTTGAGCTGCTCCTTGACGGGCGCCCGCAGGAATTCGAAGAGCAGCCGGGGTTCCATGCGGTCGGACATCATGCTGTCGTACATGGCGGCGCTGATGGTGCGTAGCCTTTTCTTGATATCGGGCTCCTTCGATTCCAGAAAGCGGTTCGTAATGGTGATCATTTCGTCCAGCGCGGCCTGGATCAGCTCCCTGCGGCTGCGGAAATGACGGTAGAGGGCCATCTCGGTGATTCCGGCCGCCTTGGCCACCTTTCCCATGCTGGTGCCCTGCAGTCCCTGGGAGGCGATCAGGTCGAGGGTTATATTCACGAGCTGTTGTTTGCGCTGTTCCGAGCGAAGTCTCTTCATCGGTTGGGGCATGCTGTGAGCTCCTCTATGGTGATATGTCTTCGCCTGGCGCTAATTCAGGATGCCCAGTGAGAGGTTGCGCGCCACCAGGTCGGCGCAGTCCATGCCGCTCTGACAGGCCAGCTCGGTGCCGACCCCGCGCGCCGGACCGGCGCAGTCGCCGGCCATGAAGAGCCCAGCCACGGGCGTCTCGTGCGGTGGCCGCATGAGCCCGACCTGAGAAGTCGACTGGCCGGTCGTAATGGCCGAGCCGCTGTCCTTGCCGATCCAACCGGCCAGGGTCGTCACCGACCATATGTCGCAGAAGATGGTGTTTTCCTTTAATCCCGGCACGAGGTTATGGATGGCATCCATCATGCGCTCCACCCACACCTGTTCAGGATCGATATAATCGGTCTCCAGGGTAGGGGCCACGGCCACGACGGTGAGGATCTGCTGACCCTCGGGCGCGAGTTCGGGATCGTAATTGCTGGGCACCGGCACATAGACCGGCACCAGTTCTCCCACGTGTCCGGTCTCAATCACGTGGTAGTTCTTTTTCATCTGGTCTTCATTCAGGTGTCGGCTCATCTTGATGGGCCAGCCCCCCACAAGGGAACCGGCCTTGATGAGCTTCTTTCTCACCCCGATCTTGGCCTGGGTGGCGGTCATGGACGGCATGACGGAGCGGATCTTTTCGCGATAGGCCGCAGGGAAGAATTCCTCGCCGGTCAGCTTGAACACCGTGTCCTTGAGCGAGGAGGTGCTGATGACCGCGCGAGCGCTGACCTTCTCCCCGTTTTCCAGCTCCACCCCCCGCACGCGGCCTTTTTCGACCTCGATGCGCTTGACCCCGGCCTTGAGCCTGAGTTCGGCCCCATGATTGCGGGCGCCCTTGAGGAACGTCATGGGGATGGTGACGCAGCCACCCTTGGGATAGCCCAGGTTCAGGTCTTTGATCATGTGCTGGATGTTCCAGATCGACTCCCCGGCCGAGGCCTCCCAGGCGGGCAGGATGAAATACAGCCCCATGAGGTATCCGATCAGCGTGAGCACCTGAGGGTTGTGCGTATAGCTCTGGATGAAGGCCTCGATCGAGACCGTGCTCAATTCGTCGATCCTGGCCGGCTTCATGGTGAGGATGTCCTTGAACATGCGGGAGATGGCGGGATACTCGCTCAAGGGGATGTCGGCCTGATAGATGAACTGCAGCAGGGCCAGAGGCGCCCTGAGCCAGCTGGCCGGGAAAGCGAGGTCGATGTTGAAGCCGCGCAGATGGGTGATGGGGTCGGTATGCAGGAACCGCAAGGGTTCACCGAGTCCTAAGCGCCGCGTGCAGACCCCGAAGGGCCCCTTGTTGCCGCGGATGAAGAGGTGCGTGCCCGTATCCACGTGGAAACCCTGCTTCTTGTAGTATGAGCAAGATCCGCCCGGGGTCGGATTCTTTTCGAGGATGAGGGTCTTGAGCCCGTTCAGGGCGCTGATGGCCCCGGCGGCCGAGCCGCCCATGCCGGTGCCGATTACGATCACGTCATAATCTGGGTTTGTGGAGTTTGTTCTGCCGCTTCTCTTCGCGTTCATGGTCTTCCCTCTCATGGCCTTATTTTTATAGTCCTTTCCACTGCTTCTTTTTCTTGCACTATCTTGGGTCAATGTCCATAATGCATCCAGGGTAAGCTTAAGCGCGTGAAAAACCTGTACCTGCATCAGCGCGTGATCGGAACACCTCCGGGCTGACATCATCCATGATCATATCAAAGACGTTCATCGCGCTGTCGGCCGCCAGCTCGGTGCCGATACCCGTACCGCCGGCATCCGCGCCGACAGCGTACAGGCCCTTGACGGGCATCCGCGGATCGGGTTTGTGGATCCCATCCTGATCGAAGCGCTGGCCTAAGCCGATCGACTCGGCCGCGCCGCGCCCGCCCAGGGCGGCGAAAAAATCGATATTGCGCCTGACCTTCCAGAGTGTATGTCTTTCCAGGTCCGGGAACAGGCGCCGCATGGTCGACTCGACCAGGTCCAGAACACGCCCGGTGGCCTCCCGGTGGGCAAGGTCCGCGGGAACGACACTGGCGGCGTACATGATGTGTTTTCCAGGCGGCGCCACCGTGGCATCCAGTGACGTAGGACAGACGATATAGAGGTGGGGCGGTTTGATATCGCGGGCGCGCCGGACACTTTCCAGGAAGGTGTCGGTATCATATCCGTCCGGGATATAGAGGTGCACCAGCTCCCGCATCAGTTGTTTGTCCAGGGCATACTGAACCACTACGGCCCCCTGTGAATCCTTGAGTCCGTCGACATAGCTCACGAATCCTTTTTCAAAGTGCTCCGGCCCTGCCAAGGCCACGGTCTGCTTGTACCCGGCATTGCTCACCACGATATCGGCCGGATAAAAACCCTTTTGGGTCTCCACCCCGGTGACCCGGCCGTCTTCAATCCGGATGCGCCTAACCTCCTCGCCCAACTTGATGGTGCCGCCATGTTTTCCACAGACCTCCAGCATACTGTGCGGTACCCTGGCATACCCCCCTTGGGGATACCCGGAATTGGCGGTCTTGAACCAGTTCGCCAGTCCCCAGAGGAAATCGGCGGCCGAGGCCTCCTGGGTGGAGAGCACCAGCATCAGCGAGGCCATGACATCCATGGTGGCGGCGAGCTTGGGGTCCTTGATATCGGCCTTGATGAGCTCGGCGGCGCTCATGCCCTCGTAGGGCTTCACATCATCCAGGGTCTTGATGCGGATGACTTTCAAGCCGAACTTCAGGAGACCGCCGGCGATCAAGGGCGAGAAGCGAAAGGCAAGTTCCGCCTTGATGGCCGGTATGGGCATCCAGAATTTCATGGGCGCACTGCAGGCGCGTTTTCCCAGGATCAGCCTGAGGACGGGCTCCTGGCGCACAAAACTGAGGTCGGCATGCACGCGCCGGGCCAGCTCGCCGATGGGTCCCTTATTACAGCGCGGCGAGGTATGGATGGCGATGTCCATGATAAAACCGTCGCGGGTGTAGGCCGCGGTCTTGCCTCCGGCAAAGGCGTTGCGCTCGAAGACCGTGACGTCGAAACGCGCCTGGGCGAGCTGCGCGGCCATGCCTGCGCCTCCGATACCGGTTCCGATGACCACGGCGCGCCTGGGGCGGAAGGATTTTTCCATGTCTTGCCGCCTGTCCTTTTTCGCCATGGTCTAGGCCCTCTTCCTGATCGCAAAGGTAAAAGTGGCCTTGCAGACCACCCGGCCGTGCTGGTTGATGCTTGTTCCCTCCAGTGAGACCGTATCCAGCTTCTCCTTGTTCTCGATACTGGAGATCACGCCCGATGTCGTGAGCACGTCGCCGGGCCGCATGACCTCATAGAACTCGAAGGCCTGTTCGCCGTGCACCAGCATGCTCAAGTCGAGCTTCAATTCCGGGTCCAGAAAGAACGGCGCCGCCAATTGTCCGGCGCATACCACGGCAAAGGTGGGAGGGATGATGACGCCGCCGTATTTCGTGGTTAAAGCGAACTCCTGGTCCATGTAGTGCGGGTCCTCGTTCTTGATGGCGCGCGCATACTCCTTGGCCTTTTCCCAGCCCACCTCATAGGTCAGGGGGCCATAGGTCCTGCCGATGAACTTCTTGTCAAGGGCCATGGTTCCTCCTTCACATCATCATGATGCGGGAAACGATCATGCGCATGATGTCGGATGTGCCGCCGCCGATTGTCCCTAAACGGGCGTCGCGGTAGCTGCGCTCCACCGGGTACTCATGCATGAAGCCGTAACCGCCGTGCACCATGACCGCATCCGTGGCCATAGTGCAGCCCATATCGCCCACGTACATCTTGTTGACCGCCGCCAGCAGCGGGTTGAGCAATTGACCGTTGTCCTTGGAAGAGGCCACGCGGTACACGGCCAGCTTGGAGGCCTCGATGAAGAGCCGCATATTGGCGATGCGGTGCTGGATGGCCTGAAAGTCGCGGATTGGTTTATTGAACTGTACGCGCTCGTTGGCGTACTTGGCGCATACGTCCAGGGCAAACATGGCGCCGCCCACGGCCGGGGCCAGCAGGGTGCAGCGGTCCCACTCGACCGAGGACAGGGCCATCAGCCAGCCCTGGTATTCGCCGCCCAGGCAGTTCTCCACCGGCACCTCGCAGTCTTCGAAGAAGACTTCCGAGGTGGTGGAGCATTTACAACCCATTTTGTGAAACGGCTGTCCGGTGGAGAATCCGGGATAGTCCTTTTCCACGATAAAGGCCGTGATGCCCTCGTGCTTCTTGCTCTTGTCCAGCGTGGCGTAGACCACCATGATCTGGCTGATGGGGGCGTTGGTGATGAAGGTTTTCGATCCGTTCAGGATGTATTTGTCGCCCTTTTTAATCGCCGTGGTGCGCATGGACCCCGCGTCCGAACCGGCGCCCGGTTCGGTCAGGCCCATGCAGCCGATCCACTCGCCGCTGGCCAGTTTGGGGATATATTTCTGTTTCTGCGCGGGGGTGCCGAAGTGGTTCAAGGTGGCGGCGCACAGGTAGGTGTGCGCGCCTAAGGCCAGCAGATGCCCGCCGTCCACGCCGGCATGGCCAAGGGCCTCGCCCGCAAGGCAGCACGAGACGATGTCCGCGCCCGAGCCGCCCAATCCTTCAGCGAACGGCAGGCCCAAGAGGCCCATCGATCCTAATTTACGCCAGATCTCGAAGCTGAATTCACCCTTGAGATCCGCCTCCTCGCACAGGGGTGCGATCTCTTCCTTGGCAAAGCGGTAGACCGTCTCCCGGAACATGCGCTGTTCTTCGGTCAGTCTGAAATCCATGCCTCCTCCTTATCGCAATAGCGCGTTCAATGGTATGCGCGTTCGATTACGCCTCTCCGGCCGGATACATGCCGTCGATCATATCCTTATATTTGCCCATGACGAATTTGCGTTTGACCTTGAGCGAGGGTGTGAGCTCGCCGGTGGCCTCGGAGAAGGTGTTCTTCACGATGCGGTAGTACTTGATGGTTTCCACGCGCGCCAGCTTGTCGTTAAGCTTATCCATGTGGCTGTCCACGATGCGCTTGAAGGCGTCCATCTCGAAGAGGTCCTCGGGAGCGGCAAACACGATGTCGGACTCTTTGGCCAGGCGCGCCGACTCTTCCTGGTTCAGGTTGATGAGTGCCACCAGATACTGGCGTCTATCCCCGATGACGACCACCTGTTCGAAGAGTGGGTCCTGTTTGAACAGGTTTTCGATGTTCTGGGGCGCGATGTTCTTGCCGCCGGCCGTGATGATCAGGTCCTTCTTGCGATCCGTGATAAGCAGGTAGCCGTCCTTGTCCAGGTGGCCGATATCGCCCGACATGAGCCAGCCGTCAGTTGTAAAGGCCTCCTTGGTCTGTTCGGGCATTTTCCAGTAGCCCTGGATGACGTTGTCGCCCTTGATCAGGATCTCGCCGTCGTCGGCGATCTTTATCTGATTGCAGGACAAAGGCTTGCCCGCCGTGCCGAACTTGTACTCGTCCAGCCGGTTCAGCGTGGCCGGGGCGCTGCATTCGGTCATGCCGTAGCCCTCGATCAGAAAGACCTGCGCGGCATTGAAAAAATCGGCAATCTCGCGCGCCAGCGGGGCCCCGGCGGCCACCATCCAGCGCACGCGGCCGCCCAAGGCGCCGCGCAGCTTCTGGAAGACCATTGTATAGGCAAGGCGGTACTCAAGCTGCAGCAAAGGCGGTATGGAGAGCTTCTGCTCCTTGAGCCGGCTGTAGCGTGCCCCGATGCCCACGGCCCAGTTGAATACCGCCTGTTTCCAGGGCGCTTCCTGTTTGGCCTGGCCCAGGATCTTGGCATACACCTTTTCGCACACGCGCGGCACGGCCAGCAGCACGGTCGGCCGCTTGGTCTGGATGTCCTCGACAATGGAATTGAAATCCTCGCTGTAATGGGTGTAGATGCCGGCACGCATGGCAAAGAAGTGCCCGGCCACGCGCTGAAACACATGGCAGAGCGGCAGGAAGGCCACCGCGACATCATTCTCGTCCGCCCAGTGCATCTCATCCAGGGCCGAGATCACGGCCAGGACATTCTTGTGGGTGATCATGGCGCCCTTGGGGTGTCCGGTGGTCCCGGAGGTGTAGACAAAGGTGGCCAGGTCCTCGGGCTTGACCGCATCGGTGAGCTTCTCGAAAAGCGCGGGTTCCTGCGCCTCGAGTTTCTGTCCGAGTATTTTAAGATCATCGAAGCTCATGAGCATGGGATTGCTCATGTCGACATCCCTGGTGTCGATGACCACGATCTTCTTGAGTTCTGGACAATCTTTCAAGGTTTCGAGCCCGTGTTTGACCGCGGTCTTGTCCTCGGCGATATACACCCTGGCATCGGAGTTGCCGTTGATGTAACCCACCTCTTCGGCCGGCACCGTGGGATAGATCGGGATGGTCACACCGCCGATGCCGAGGATACCCATATCCGCGACAATCCATTCCAGCCGGTTCTGGCTCAGGATGGATACACGCTCGCCTTTCCTGATGCCCAGGCTGTACAGACCCAGGCCGAGCTGTTTGGCTTGGTTATAGTACTCCTCCCAGCTCATGCCCTGCCAGACCCCGTTCAAACGCTTTTCAACAGCCAGACGCTTCCCGAATTTCTGAGCCTGCGATCTGAATATCTGACCAAGGTTCTGGTTCATAAGGTACCTCCCTTTATAAGAAATCACACGGAGACCTGCCCTGCCACAGGGCAGGTCTGAAAATATAAGGATTTATCTCTTCTTGATGCCCATGATGGCACGGGCCTCATCGGGCGTGGCCGGTTCCCGGCCGAGACAGGCCGCGATCTTGACCGCTACTTCAACCTGTTCGTAACTGCCCTTGGCCAGCTCGCCGTCCGGCAGGCGGGTGTTGTCTTCCAGGCCCACGCGCATGTGTCCGCCCATGAGGCAGCTTAAGGTGATGGCCGGGTACTGGTCCGTACCCACACCGCAGGTGGTGAAGTTGGCGCCGGCGGGCAGGGCGTTTTTCAGGGCTACGAAGGCCTCGGGACGGAAGGCTTGGCCACCCGCCACGCCCCACACGAAGTTGAAGTTCATGGGTGTGGTGAAGAAACCCTGTTTCATAATCAGCAGCGTATTGTCCAGGCCTCCCATATCATAGACTTCTATCTCGGGTTTCACGCCGCTGCCTTCCATGGCCTTGCCGAAATCCTGCAGCATGGTGAAGGTGTTTTCGAAGACGTAATCCACGAAAATGGCCCCGGTCTTGCGGTCCAGCATGGAGAAATTCATGGTGTTGGTATTGAGCGAGGCCATCTCGGGCTTGACGTGCACGATCTGGCTGATGCGCTGTTCCGGGGTCTTGCCCATGCCCACGGCCGAGCTCAAGTTCACGATCAGGTTGGGACAGCGCGCCTTGATGGCGTCGTGCGTGGCCTTGATCAGCGCATGGTCATGCGTGGGCATGCCGTCATCCTGGCGGGCATGCACATGTACCATGGCGGCCCCGGCCTTATAGCACTTCTCGGCCTCATCGGCGAATTCCTGTTGCGTGTACGGCACGGCCGGGTTCTGGTTCTTGAAGGTGCCGGCACCTGACAGGGCGGCACAGATAATAACCTTGGATTTGTCTGCCATCGTACTCCTCCTCCCTTAAAATTTTTTTATGTGAGCGGTTCGAAATGATCGATGTCGCGGATCGTGTTGGTGGTCTGATCCGCGAACACGGCCTTGACCCGCATGCCGATCTGAACCAGAGCGGGGTCGATGCCCTCGACGATATGGCCCAAGGGCGTATCCGCCCCGTCCACCTTGATCAGGGCCAGGACAAAGGGGGCCTTGCGCGGCAGGTGTTTGTCATTGTAGTTCACCACGGTGAAATTGGTGATCACGCCTTCGCTAGAGAGATCCACCCAGTTCTCGTCGAGCTTGGTCAAGTCCTTATCGCAGTATTCGCGCGGCGGACAATAGACGAGCCCGCATTCCGGGCACCTGACCCCCAGGATTTTCTTTTCATCCCTGAGCGCGATGATGAACTTGGAACCCACCCGTCCTGCAAAATACTGGTTGGGCAGGGACATTTTGCCTTCCTGGACGAAGCATTCATCCATACTTTTTTTGAGTTGGCTCATGTGCGCCTCCTTGGTCGTTAGTCGTCGATCTCGAAATAGAGCAGGTCCGTGAAAGTGCCGCTGCGCTCCGTGTTCCATACCGGACGGACCTTCATGCCCGGCTTGATGCGGTCCATATCCTTCGGGTTAATTTCCATGGCAAAGCTTTCGTACGGCGTGCCGCCGTCAAAGACCATGTAAGCCCCGGCGTACGGCGTATGCCGCACCTGGCCGCTCAAGGGGTCGGGACTGGCATAGTACACGGTATCGATCAGGCATACCGTGGCCTTGGGCCCGACCTCGACAAAATCATCGGTCCGCACCCGGCAAATCGCGCAGACCTCGCTCGGCGGGACCAAGACGCGGTGGCATTGCGGACAACGCGTGCCGACGATCCGCTTGTCCTTCAGACCGGCGAACCACTTGCCCATGTGGGTCCCGGTGGCGAAGCGCTGATTGATGGTGGGGATGCACTTGAGCGAGATCAGCTCTTCGCCCTTTTTCTCTTGCGCACCCGCCGCTTCGAACTTGCCGAAGAGCTTGGCCGTGGTGCCGGCGGCCATGATATCGCCCTCGATCTTGACCTGGCCGCCTCCGAAGGCCGCTGCCGGATCGATCTTGCCGGTGTTGAGGCCCACGAAGACATCGGCCGCCATGCGCATGGTGACGGTGCAATCGCTGTCCAGACCGTTCTTTAGGGTACAGGTGCCGTCTTTGATCAGCATGGTCCAGGCCCCGCCATCCGCGCCCGAGAGATCATACCCGATCTTCAGGTTCACGCCTTCGGCCTTTTCCGGCTTAAAGCGCTCCGGCATGCTTTCGATGATCGCACCCGCGCGCACGACCGGCTTGAAAGGCGAGAAGGCCTTGGGCAGGACATTCAAGACCGCCGTGATATCACCGGTGAACTTGATCTTGCCCGCGCCGAAGGCCTCGGCCGCATCGATCTTGCCCAAAGCGCTGCCTACGAAGGTCTCGGGATCTGAGATAAGCACCACCGAACATTTGGGAAGCTCGGCAACCGCCGCCACCGCAAGTGTGGCGTCGCGGATCGTGACCGTCCACCGTCCGCCGCCCTCGCCGGAAATATCGTATCCGATAACCACGTCGACACCCGCCACCCCCTGGGGGAGAAAACGCGCCGGCATGGTGTTGAAGATATCCTCGACCTTGGAACCGAAATATTCAGCCATGAGAAACCTCCTACCAACCCAGCTCTTTTTCGAGCATCATGAGCACCGTCCAGAAGGTGCCGCCGAAACCACTGGCCAGACCATGTCTGACCTCATGCCGGAGCTGATGCTGTCCGGCATCTCCCCGGATCTGCAAGGCGACCTCGGCCGGTCTGAGCATGGCCGTGGCGCCGATTGGGTTTGTGGAAATCACGCCGCCGGAAGGATTCAGCGGCACCCTCCCGTCCATATCCCAATCGCCGTTTTCGAGCATGGTGATGTGCTCGTCGCCCTTCAAGAGGAAGAATTCCCTGAGCCAGTCCAGGCCCCACCAGGAGGATGGATCGTACATCTCGAAGACGTTGAAGTACGTGATGGGGTCGGTGATGGCATTGCGCGCATAGAGTTTGCGCGCCGCGCAATGGTGGGTGGTCTCCGGGATCTTCAGACCGAAGATGTTGATATTCTCCTCGCGGTGCACCGTGATATGGTCCCTGATCCAGACCGGTTTATTGGTGATCTGTTTGGCGCGCTCCTCGCTGGCCAGGATCATGACGCAACAGCCATCCGACTGTGAACACATATGGATGAGCCGAAGTTCGCCCACCAGCATGGGAGAGGTGTTCATGAGGTCTTCCATCTGGTCGTATTCGAGCCCGAAGCGGCGATGCGCCCGCGGGTTGAGGCAGGCATGCTTGTCCATCATGATGCGGTAGCGCATGCTGGCCTTCTTGGCGCGCTCCTCGCCGAACTCGCTGATCATGCGTGTGGCCGTGGTGGCGGTCAAGGCGCCGGTCTGGAGATGACGGAACCACAAGGGATCGGCCATGTTGGTGATGCCGCCCGTAGTGTGGCCTTCCTGGAGCTTTTCAAAACCGATGACCATGACCACGTCGTACATGCCTGACGCGACGAGGTTGTCGGCCGCGCACACCAAAGTGGCGCCCGTGGTGCCGCCCGTGGTGATGCGGAATTGCGGTTTGCCGAAGGCGCCTGTTCCCAGTTCGTGCCACATATCGGGCTGGTGCACCATCTCGAAGAGTTCCATGTTGCCGTGCACAACGCAGTCGATGTCCGAGAGTTTGAGACCCGCGTCAGCCAGGGCCGCCCGGATGCCTTCATTGATCATCTCAGCCTGGTTCTGATATTCCTTGTGACTGGAGTATTCGGTCTGTCCGATGCCGACGATGCCGACATTACGGTTTTTCTTATGCGCGTGGGATGCTTGCTTCTTTGCCATTGCGTAACCTCCTTAGTGCTCCAAGACCAGGACGGTATGGAACTGTCCGGCGCCGCCGGTCGTGCTCTGCACGAGAGCACATTCGGCATCCGCGGCCTGATGCTCGCCCGCTTTGCATTTCAGCTGGAGCACGGCTTCGACCGCGCGGTACAGACCGCCGATGATCAGCGGCGTGCCCGCCAGATGCCCGCCCGAGAGATTGACATTGTAGCTTGCCGGCCCTGATGCATCGATGAAGGCCCCGCCTTGGCCATCATCGGCCAAACCTAGGCCCTCCAACCACATGGGCTGCTGGTAAGCGTAGCAGTCCATGAGTTCGACCACATCCACGGTTTTCTTCGGATCCTTGATTCCGGCCATCTTGTAGGCGCGCCCCGAGGCCTGCTTGAGCGCGAAATTGCTTGCCAGGTCGCGGTCGCCCAGGAAATACCTGTCCATGCAGCAGCCGAAACCGGTGATCCAGACCGGGTTGTCGGTGAATTCATGGGCGCGTTTTTCGCTGGCCAACAGCAATCCCACGGCCCCATCGGAGACCGGATAGGCGTGCCGGGTACGGATCGGGGCGCAGAGCATGGGCGAATACATGACATCGCCCAAGGAAAGCTGTTCTCTGGCATTGGCATTGGGGTTGCGAGAGGCCCATTTCCGGGCCCGAACCACCACCTGGGCCAGCTGTCTATCCGTAATTTTGGATTTGGCCATGTACGCCCTGGCCTGGAGGCCGGCCGCGTTCAGGTAATCAAAACCCAGGCAGCGGGCATAGAACGGGTCATAGGCTAGATTGGTGGCCATGTTACGGCTCTCGCCCTGGGACTCCTTGGAGTGCCCGGCCACATAGACCACATCGTCATGGCCGGAGAGGATCATGGACATGGCATAGCCCAGTGCGTTGAGCCCGTCTTGAGCCATTTTTTCCTCGCCCCGGTAGTGGGCGCCCACGACGTCGGTCATGCCGTTGTCGGAGATGGTGCGGGCATCGAAGACGTCATCCGAACAGGTGACGATATCATGGACGCCGTTCTCCTCGTCAAAGGTGAAGCCCGTCTGGGACTGGATGTCCTCCAGGATCTCCAGCAGCATGCCCTGAAAACGCTTGTACCAGATGTCGGGTTCGATCTTGTGCTGCGCCACCGCGCAAATTGCGACCTTCTTCATCCGATTGCGACCTCCTTTATTATGAATTATCTACACGGCCGGCGATATGAAGACGCCTTGGTGTGATCATTAAAATATAATTATATAGGGTAAGCGAATACGCCCACATGCGGCAGTATCAAGGAGAGAAGGGCTTCGCATTTCAATTTCAAATATTGTTTCTGATGCACTGCAGAGGATATTCAAGTTGAATGTTAGTATAGTATATACATACTTATTGTAAGAGTCAATATTATTTTATATGATCATTTATCCTTGGTATTGATTTCCCTCAATGGAGGATGTATAAGTCGGATGTCCCTGTGCAGTGATACGATAAAGGGGGGCTTTTCGAGGGGTGGTTAAACTTGGTATGCGATCCAGATGGTCTGTCCCGATTTATCTGGGCAAAAGTTTTCTATAGCAATGGCATACTGCACAGGGACACATTCCCCATCCATGTATTGATCAGCGGATATATCATACCTATGAGCCAGATGCCTGCATTCGCCAAGCCGTGCAGAACATACGCCGCCCAGATCGAGCGCCGCCACTCATAGATTACGGCAAAGGCGAGCCCCCCGATAAGCTGTACCGGGGAGAGGAATCCGTGCATGGAGGCGAATAGAGCGGCGGAGACTACTACGGACACAAGCACGGGTAGTCTTTGCCGTAACCAGCTGTAAATAATGCCCCGAAAGAAGAGTTCTTCCACCAAGGGTGCGAAGATGCAGCCCACCAGGAGGTAGAGGAGCGGGTCTTTCACCACTGACCGCCCGATGATCGGCATGATGATACCGCCGGGGCTAAACAGCCGCACGGTCATATCGATGCCAAGTACGGTGAAACCAAAACCAGCGGCGATTCCCAGTCCGATGAGCAGCTCGCGCCCGGGCGCGGGGGTCTTGATGCCGCACTGATCCCAGCACAGCCCCAGGATGATGATCAGCTGGATCGTTCGCGCGATCAGGGTGTAGGTCAAGCCGTCCAGAGTGAAGTAGGGGAAGATCAGCCGCATGAGGGCTTCCACCAGGCATACCGCAATCATGGCGACAACCGGTCTGTTCACACCCGTCTTATAAAGTCATATCGGTTCTCGCACAACTTAAAAAGTTTCAGATCCCAAAGAGCGCATGCAGGATGGAAATACCAGGGGTTTAGTCTTTACGTTTGGATGGATATCTTTTATGCTTGGAGTCATGAAGCGCGTAGTCATCGGTACGGCGGGGCATGTCGATCACGGCAAGACCTCCCTGATCAAGGCCCTCACGGGCGTGGACTGCGACCGTCTCAAAGAGGAAAAAGAACGGGGCATGACCACCGAGCTCGGGTTCACCTCGCTGAAGCTGCCCTCCGGGGAGCAGGTCGGTGTCGTGGATGTGCCGGGGCATGTCAGGTTCATCCGCCACATGCTCTCCGGGGCTTCGGGCATCGATCTGGTGGTTCTGGTTGTGGCCGCAGACGAAGGCATCATGCCCCAGACAACCGAGCACATCCAAATCTGCGAGCTGCTGGGCATCCAGCGGGGGGTCGTGGCGCTGACCAAGATCGACATGGTGGATGCCGAGCTTTTCGAGCTTGCCTTATCCGATGTGAAGGCCTTCCTGGAAGGCAGTTTCCTTAAAGACGCTCCGATCATACCGGTCAGTTCCGTAACCGGCGAAGGCATCGCCGAGCTGCTTGCGGCAATCGACCGGCAGGTATCCGAGGTTCGGGAACGCGAACTCACCGGCATCGCGGCTTTGCCGATCGATCGGATATTTACCATCAAGGGTTTCGGAACCGTGGTCACAGGCACGCTTGTGCGCGGACGGTTCGCCATGGGAGAGGACGTGGAGATCCTTCCGCATGGAGTCAGGGCCAAGATACGTACGCTGCAGGTGCACGACCGGCAGGTGCACGAGGCCTTGGCCGGAATGCGTACGGCCGTCAATCTCCAGGGTGTCGACAAGGAGCAGCTCGATCGGGGGGCGTGGCTGGTTCCGGCCGGCGTGTTTACGCCCACCAAGGTGATTGATGCCCGCGTAAAGCTTTTCAATGCTCCCCGCCGCGGAGGGATCAGGATCCATATCGGTACGGCCGAGGTCCTCGGCACCTTGGTCTTGCACGAAGTGGACGGACAGCAGGCGGCGCGCATTCGTCTGCGTGAAAAAATCGTGGCCGCCTACGGCGACCGTTTTATTATTCGCAGCATCTCGCCGGGGGAGACCCTGGGCGGAGGCATGGTCCTTAATTCCTCGCCGCATAGACGGTTCTCGGCCGAAGTCGTGGCCGGACTCCTGGATGAGAATCCTGGCAAACACATCGGGGCTCTGGTGAGGGATGCCGGAGTCATGGGTATCGCCAAGCGTGAAATCCACGCCCGTTTGGCAGAAGGGGGCAGCCTGGAGAAAACCATTCAGGACCTTCTGACCAAGGGCGAAATCATCCGCTTCGACACCCAGAACGACCTCTTTGTCGCAGGCGATCATTTCCAGATGCTCAAGGACGTCATCCTCAACGTCGTGCATGACTATCATGACAAGAATCCGACTTCACCGGGGATTTCCAAAGAACATCTCCGCTCTTCACTCAAAGGCGCCATCGAACCGCGACTCTTCCACAAGGGACTGCTCGAACTGTCCAAGGCGGGCAGGATCGTGGAGGAGGGCCCCCATATCCGCGAGAGAGATTTCTCGGCTTCGCTTGGTACGGATGGAGAGCTGAGTGAAGAAATCTATACCCTCTTCGATCAGGCCGGTCTGGAACCACCCTCTCCGGCGGAACTTGCCAGAAAACATTCCATTACGGAGAAACGGTTGAGCCAGGTGCTCGGGTTCATGTCACGCCAAGGGCGCTTGGTAAAGATCAAGGATGATATCTACCTCACCGACAGGCATGAAGCTGAAATCAAAGCGAGGGTCAAGGCGTTTTTGCAGTCACAGACCGTCATGAAACCCGGCGACATGAAAACAATCGCGGGGGTGAGCAGGAAATTCGCTATTCCCTATATGGAGTACCTTGACCGCATCAAATTTACCCTGCGGGTGGGTGACGAACGCAAACTTTTCATGGCAGGATAATGGGGACAGGATGCTGCTAAAAAGATGCTCCTACTGATCGCATGACTCGGTGATCAGTTTGTCGACCTCTTTATCCAGCCCCAGCCCGGAGAAGTTGGCTTTGATGTCCTCAAAGCGTTTGCAGGCGGCCTTCCTGTCCTTCTTTTTCAGATAGAACTTTCCGATATACAGACCGTTCTTGGCCAGGAGGGTCCTGGCATCGCGGAGTTTTTCCCGTGCCTCCAGCTCATAAGGTGAGTCCGGATACAGCTTGAGAAAGTTTTCGAAGGACCGGATGGTGTTGATTGTTTCCGTCTGGTCGCGGTCAAAGGTCAGGAGCTGCTTGGAATGACACAGGGCGATGCGGAAAAGGGCGTATGAGGCCTTGGGATCGGTCGGATAGAGGAGCCGGAACTCCTGGTAGCTGCCCAGGGAGGATTGATAATCTTCATGCGTAAAATAGAGATCGCCTAACGCCAACAGGGATTCCTTGGCAAGATCGTCGCCCGGATAATAGGTGCGCACCTTCATGAAGGCCTCAGCGGCTTTGTCCACTTTACCGGCTTTCGCCAGGGTCTGTGCCTCCCGGAAGAGATCTCCGACCGGGAGTTCTTGTTCGGGTTTGTGGGCGCAGCCGAGTGGCAACGTTCCCAAGAGCATGAGCACTGCCAACATACGCAGGTAACTGAATCGCATCATGTATAGGTCCTCTTTCTCACTTATGGCGTGAATTCATGTACGGTTGTGCCTCGTACGGTGAGTACGGTGATATCCTTGCGCGTCAGGCCGTTGGATGTAAATGAGGTGACCCCGGTTACGCCGTGGAAGTCCGTGAGGGCGGCAATGCCTAGCCTCACTTCTGAACGCGTCTTTGCGCCGTTTTGCAGGATGTGCTGCAGTATGAGGGCTGAGTCGTAGGCGCTGGCCTCCCAGATAGTCGGAGGGCTGCCGAAGGCCGTCATGAAGGCGCTGTTGAAGTCACTGATCAGGGCGTTAGAGCTGCCGGCATAATAGCCGCTTACAAAGATTGCGTCTTGGACATTGCGACCTCCTTCGCGCACGAATTCAGGGGTATCCCAGAGGTTCGTGCCGAACAGGCGAAGGTTGTTGATTTTAAAATATGGGAGATAAGAGGCGATCATGGCGGATTTTTGTGCGGTGTCGGGGATGAGCACGGCCTCGCACGGCAGTGACTTGAGAGCCTGAACAACGTCTTTGAAATCGTTTTTCTGAGAGGGGTAATTAATTTTCTTGATGACCTGGATACCAAACTGCGGGGCGAGCTGCTCAAAAGATCTGGTGATGGTTTCACCGAACTGGTCGGTCGGATAAATGATGGCGAAGCGGGAGATCTGCAAGTCTCTGGCCGTCTGAAGCAAGGTGCGGGTTTGAGTATAGACGGTTAAGAAATTGCCGAAACAGCAGGAATCCTCGATCGGGGTCAGTCCGGTTTGGGAGAAGATCAGACTGGGAATGTTTTTCTGTTTGGCAAGCTTACAAACGATGTCAGCGGCTGAGGTGCCGACCGGACCGATGATGGCCAGCACTTGGCCTTCCCGGTCAAGCTCATCGACGATCCGAGGTATTTGGGTCTCGTCGTTCCCGTAATCCCTGATCAGGTAGTCCACATTGGGCGTATCGAGATCGCTGAATACGCCTGATGCAAGGGCGATCCCTTTAAGCATCTTTTGGCCTACGGACTTCCATTTTCCGCTTAAGGGCAGAATAACGCCGATGGTTTTGCGTGACTGCGGCAACAAGTTGTCTTCCGGGGCTTTGCGAGGTTGTAATACATAGGTATCATCCCGAGTTTTGTTGGGCTGTGGTAAAAGTTTCTCTTCCTGGGTTTTGCTCGGTGGCGGTGAAAATCTGTCTTTCTGGGGGGGGGTGCCCATGGCGACGCATGAGAAGACGCACGGCGCAAAGATTAAGAATACAACCAAAACAAGCTTTTTCCGCATGGCATGCATATAATAGAAGCAAGACGGGATAGTCAAATGGAAATGCCCGTATACCGTGGAACCCTTTCAAGCGAGAGAGTGTTGCACGGGCAATATTTTTTCTTGACAAAAGGCCATAGCCTGTTAGTGAAACTTAAAAAAAACATAAGTGAGTCTGCAAGAAGGAGATGGTACGTGGCTGAGCTCGGAAAGCGCTTCAAGTGTTATAAATGCAACTGCAAGTTTTATGATCTTGGAAAACCGAACCCGATTTGTCCACGCTGTGGGGAAGATCAGACCAATGAAGAAAACAAAAAACTCTTGAAACGCAAGCGCAAGCGTGTCATTGGCAAGGGCCGCAGCGATGTCAGGCCTGAAATAGAAGATAACGAGTTGCTCCGGGTAGGGGAGGATGACGTGGAAGAATATATCCTCGATATGGAGGATATCGTCTTGGAAGAAAACTCCGAGTATGAAGAAGAACCTGCCGAGAGCGAGGAGGAAGAGTAGCGGTTCTTGAACTCAATCTACCAGGGCGAGTTTGCCTGGAGTATAAGTCTTGTCGAGGACCCGGTGCGTTGATATGCTCCGGGTCCTGCTGCTAAGTCAAGAGGTGGGGCCCCGGACCGAGATGGTCCTTGCGACGCCTTATTGTTTCTCTTTGGCGGTCTTGGCCGGACGGAAATTGAGATCAGAAGGAACCAGCGCATGCACCTTGACTATCACCTTCCGGTAATGCGGCAGGATTTTGGAATGGGTGAGTATGGCGCTGCCCGGGGGCATAACCGCTTGCAGGATGACGACCAGAATGAGGATATAGAGTCCGCCCTTGATAAAACCCAGAAGACTGCCGAGCGCTCGGTCAAGAATTGAGAGACCGGCGGTCTTGGTGAGCTTGGCAAGCAGGAAAAAGATGAGTTTTATGCCCACAAAAAATATCAGGAATACGACAAGATAGCCGACAATGCCGTTGGCGTCCGGAATATGGATCTTGATCAGGAAGGCGGTGGTCGCCAGATAGTAGCGTTTGGCGAGGAACAACCCGACCAGGAGGGCCGCCAAGGAAGAGATGCCCTGCAGGAGCCCCTGGAAGATGCCCCTGATGATACACAGGGCGAAAACGATGATGATGATGATATCGAGGGCGTTCACGGTTCGTTTTTGCTCTTCAGGACAACCATCGTTTTGATGTCTTTAAGGGCAATTTGATATGCGCCGAACGATGTGTGGCCATAGAGTCTGGATACCGCATTGGTCTTCAGGTTGCATACCTGGGTCCCGTCCACCATGGTGACACAGGCGTTATCCTTATTAAAATCGATATGGGCGATGGAGGCAAACGGGATCTGAAGCCGGCCCTTGCCTTGGAAGCACCCGAAGGTGGTATTCCCATCGATGGTGACGCTTGACAGCTCGACCTCGGTATTTCCAATATCGATAATTTTAAAAGCAAAGGTCGATGTCGTTGTCGGTTGGCTGGAGTTTGTGCCCAGACCGGACATGCCCATAAGGAGAATGCTGACCCATAATACCGCCAGTGTTATGAAAACCGATCTCATCCTTTTCATGTCGCAAAAACCTCCTTAATAGCTCCTTCGTCTTGCAATGCCCTTATAAGCGCCAGTACCGCTGCTCGGTTGCCGGTCGAATATGCTATGAGCGCCTGTGCCAGATTACGATCAACGGTGCTGACCGTGCCTAGTCCGTCATAGCCCTCGAAAATGAAGCGCACATAGGCGATGGCGTGCCGATCGAGTGTGATCAATATCCGTTCCATGTCAGACACATATGCACGCTAGCATAAGTCAGGTCCCTGTTCAAGCATGCATGCCGAAGGTTTGCGATTGAAGGCGGTGCGTCCATATGCTACAAACTCAAGTGATTGGTTAGACATATAGACCGGCATGCATTGTTTTTATTTACGATGGTATAAAATTATTGACAGCCTGTGATGTGAAATGGTAGGACTTATCCGTTAAATGAGTGAAGAGCCATTCATTATCGCCTGAGGATGCCGAAGGGCTTTTCGACTGTTTTTGCATAAAGGGGATGATGGGTGATGAAACAAAGTTGGGAGAATAAGAAGATGGCGCCAATGAGTTTGTATCGGGCCCGGGGGTATGCAGCATGATAGAATTAAATTGGAGCATATTCGTCCAGATGTTCAACTTTCTGTTGCTCATGTTTATCCTGAACAAAATTCTCTATAAGCCCATCCTTAAGGTTCTTGAAGAACGGGAAAAAAAGATCGGTGACGGGCAGCAGGAGGTAAAGGAGCTTGCGGCGCAGGGTAACAAGCTTGTGGCGACCTATAACGAAAAGCTCCAGGCTGCCAAGGTCGAGGCTATGGCAAGTAAGGGCAACGCCCGTAAGCAGGCCGTCGAGCAGGTCAATGTCATCATACAGGATGCGCGAGGGAAGGCCGAGCAAGAGATCCTTCAGGTGCGCCAGCGGGTGGCCAGCGAGATCGAGGCCGCTAAAAAAGAGTTGGAACCGGAGCTGGCATCCATGGCCGCTACAATCGCCGAACAGGTCTTGGGGAGGAAGGTAGCATGAAGGCCCAACGCGTCATACGGATTTTCTTTGCGGTGGCATTCTGTGTGTTGACGGCTACCATCCTCATGGCATCCGAGGGTGGCGGTGAAGGCGGCGGCAAGACCGAGCTGATCAATTTTGGATGGCGGATACTCAACTTCGTCATACTGGTTGGATTACTTTGGTACTGGTTGGCGGACAAGATCAGGGGTTTCTTCGTGGAGCGGCGCAGCGAAATCGCTTCCTTGCTCGATGAGGTCGCCAAGGCCCGCGATGAAGCCAACAAGCAATTCGCCTTGTATGAGGAGAAGTTCAAGAATATCGAAAGGGATACGCAAGAGATCCGTGATATGTTTGCGGGGGAAATAGAAGCCGAGAAGAAACGCATCGCCGAGGAGGGAAAGGCCGCATCCGAACGGATCATGGAGCAGGCTAGGGCCGCTGCGGATCAGGAAGTCGTCAAGGCCAGGCAGGGCTTGCGCGATTACGTCGTGGACCTTGCCGGTGATATGGCCGTGACGATTGTCACCAAATCTATGCAGCCCAAGGACCAGGTAGCTATTGTGGATGAGTACCTGGATAAGGTGGTGGGGGAAAATTGAAGAACGATGTGATGGCCAGAAGATATGCCAGGGCTCTGTATGAGCTCGGGCGGGAAGAGGGGCTTGAAAAGCAATTTCAGGACGATATGGACAACGTGGTCGCCTTGGCCGAGGAGAGCGACGAATTTAAGGCCATCATGGTGAGTCCGCTCTATGACATCACCTTGAAGAAGAGGATTTTAAGCGGGATGGTACCTAAGCTCGCGATCTCGCCGTTTGCGCTCAATTTCTTTTATATTCTCTTGGATAAGGATCGCTTCAGTTTTTTGCCGGAAATCCGCAAGGCCTATCAGGATTTTTTGGATGCGGCCTCCGGTAAGGTCAAGGCCCAGGTGTTGAGCGCTATTGATTTGGATGCCGCTCAGCAGCAAAAAATCGCCGCTGTTTTCTCTCAGGTCATGCGCAAGAGCGTAGATGTAGAGATAGCGGTCGATCCATCCCTGATCGGCGGCCTTGTGGTCGAGGTCGAGGGTATGGTCTATGATGGGAGCATAAAGACGCAGTTGTCAAAAATTAAACAGAGTTTAAAAGGGGAGATGTAGGATGCAGATACGGGCAGAAGAGATTAGTAAGATCATAAAAGACCAGATCAAAGGGTATGAGAAGGAGATCGACGTCGCCGAAACCGGCACCATACTCTCCGTCGGCGACGGTATTGCCCGAGTCTATGGTCTCAGGAACGTAATGTCCAGTGAGCTGATCGAATTCCCGCATAATGTCATGGGGATGGCCTTGAACCTGGAAGAAGATAATGTCGGATGCGTGCTTTTCGGCGAAAGCGTCGGCATCAAGGAAGGCGATCAGGTCAGGCGTACGAAGAGGATCGTGTCGGTCCCCGTGGGTGAGGCCATGCTCGGCCGGGTCGTGAACGCTATCGGCGAGCCCATTGACGGCAAAGGTCCCATTGCCTCATCTGAGACGCGCATCGTGGACGTCAAGGCCCCCGGTATCGTCAAACGTCAGCCGGTGAAGGAGCCGCTCCAGACAGGGCTCAAATCCATTGATGCCATGACGCCGATCGGAAGAGGCCAGCGCGAGCTCATCATCGGCGACCGCCAGACCGGCAAGACCGCCGTGGCCATAGACACCATCATCAATCAGAAAGGTACGGGAGTCATCTGCATCTATGTCGCCATCGGTCAGAAAAAATCCACCGTAGCGCAGGTCGTGGCCACCCTGGAACAGTTCGGCGCCATGGATTATACGATCGTCGTCGCCGCAACGGCCTCGGATCCTGCCCCGCTGCAATATATAGCCCCATATACCGGCGCTTCCTTGGGAGAATTTTACCGGGATAAAGGCGGTGCCGCACTCTGCGTATATGATGACTTAACCAAACAGGCCCAGGCGTATCGTCAGCTTTCGCTTTTGCTGAGAAGGCCGCCCGGACGCGAAGCCTTCCCGGGCGATGTCTTTTACCTCCATTCGCGCCTGCTCGAACGCGCCGCCAAGCTGAGTGACGACATGGGCGGCGGATCACTGACGGCCCTGCCGATCGTTGAGACCCAGGCCGGTGACGTTTCGGCCTATATCCCGACCAACGTCATCTCGATCACCGACGGCCAGATATTCCTGGATACCGACCTTTTCTACTCCGGTTTCCGTCCGGCCATCAATGTGGGTATATCGGTATCGCGCGTGGGCGGTAACGCCCAGATCAAGGCCATGAAAAAGGTCGCCGGTTCGCTCAGACTCGATCTGGCCCAGTATCGTGAATTGGCGGCTTTCGCCCAGTTCGGTTCCGATCTGGACAAGGCCACCCAGGCGCAGCTCAACCGCGGCGCGCGCCTCATGGAGATGCTTAAGCAGCCGCAGTACAGACCCATGCCGGTTGCCAAGCAGGTGGCTATCATCTATGCCGGCACCAATGGGCACTTGGATGAGTATCCGGTTGATGCCATTCGTCTCTTTGAAGAACAGTTCATCGAATATATAGAGAACAAACATCCTGGGATCTTCAAAACGCTCAACGAAAAGGGCGCGCTTGATTCCGAAACAGAAAAGGGCCTCAAAGACGCCATTGCTGAATTTAAGAAGATATTCACCTTTGCTAATGTAGAAGGATGAGGTTATGCCTAATCTCAAGGACCTAAAAAATAGGATAAATTCCGTCAGAAAGACGGAGCAGATCACCAAGGCCATGCGCATGGTGGCGGCCGCGAAGTTGAGACGTGCCCAGACGGACATCATTGCCGCGCGGCCTTATGCAATCAAGATGAGCGAGGTCCTTGTATCCCTGGTTTCCAGGACCAATCCCGATATGCACCCTATTCTGCGGGTACGCGAACCCAAACGGGGCGTGCTCGTGGTCGTGGCATCCGACCGGGGACTGTGCGGGGCCTTTAACCAGAATGTTTTCCGTAAGGCCGAGACTTTTATCAGGGAGAACAAGGGACGCTATGAAGAGCTTTCGCTCGTGCTGATCGGCAAGAAGTCGCTGGACTTCTACAAACGTAAAAAGGTTAACATCAGGAAATCCTATGTTATCGGCGTACCCACTTTTGAATTAAGCTCAGAGATCTGTGAAGATTTGATCGGCGGCTATGTCAATCAAGAATATGATGAACTTACGATCATCTTCAACGAATTCAAATCCGCCATGACCCAGATCCTGCATGTCAACCGCGTATTGCCCGTCGAGCCGATGGAGGCCGAGGAAGACGATTCGAACATTGAGTATCTCTATGAGCCTTCCGAAGATGTTCTGCTTGAGGCCTTGTTGCCCATGAGCTTGAAAATGTTCTTTTACCGGGCCTTGCTGGAATCAGCGGCATCGGAGCACGGGGCGCGCATGACCGCCATGGAGAGCGCTTCGGGCAATGCAGGGGAAATGATCTCAAAGTTGAACATTAAGTATAACCGCCTCAGACAGGCATCTATTACCACCGAGCTTATGGAAGTGGTAGGCGGCGCCGAGGCCTTAAAAGGGTAGTATAACAAGGAATAGGGGGTGTTTGGATGAATATTGGCAAAATTTCGCAGGTCATTGGCGCCGTTGTCGACGTGGAGTTCGAAACTGGGGTACTCCCCGATATTTACAATGCCCTGTTCGTGACCAATCCTTTCCTCTCAAAAGAGGAAGACAATCTGGTGCTCGAAGTGGCACAGCATTTGGGCGATCGTAAGGTGCGTACCATCGCCATGGACTCGTCCGACGGTCTGGTGCGGGGCATGCAGGTGAAGGATACCGGTGCGCCGATCTCCGTGCCGGTAGGTGATGCCGCCCTGGGCCGCATCATGAACGTCGTGGGCAAGCCCGTGGACGAGATGGGGCCCATTGATGCGGTCAAGCGTTATCCGATTCATCGCGAACCGCCGAAATATACCGAGCAGAGTACATCCATTGAATCATTCGAAACCGGCATCAAGGTTATCGACCTCTTGACCCCATACATGAAAGGCGGCAAGATCGGCCTGTTCGGCGGCGCCGGTGTGGGCAAGACGGTTTTTATCATGGAGCTGATTCATAACGTGGCCAGCAAGCACGGCGGTTACTCCGTATTCTGCGGCGTGGGCGAACGTACCCGTGAAGGCAATGACCTCTGGCTGGAAATGAAAGAGTCGGGCGTTATCGACAAATGCGCCTTGATTTACGGCCAGATGAATGAGCCGCCCGGAGCCCGCGCCCGTGTGGGGCTGTCCGGACTGGCCGTGGCCGAGTATTTCCGCGACGAGCAGAATCAGGACGTGCTCATCTTCATCGACAACATCTTCCGTTTCACCCAGGCCGGTATGGAAGTGTCGGCCCTCTTGGGACGCATGCCGTCGGCCGTTGGATATCAGCCGACCCTGGGCACGGACATGGGCGAACTGCAGGAGCGCATCACCACCACGACCAAGGGTTCCATCACCTCGGTGCAGGCCATTTACGTCCCGGCCGACGACCTCACCGACCCGGCGCCGGCCACGACCTTCAGCCATCTGGATGCTACCACGGTTCTTTCGCGTCAGATCGTTGAGCTGGGCATTTACCCGGCCGTGGACCCGCTGGACTCGACCTCGCGCATCCTTGATCCCAAGATCGTGGGACTGGAACACTACAACACGGCGCGTAACGTCCAGCAGATCCTGCAGAAATACAAGGAGCTCCAGGATATCATCGCCATTCTGGGTATGGACGAGCTTTCCGAAGACGATAAACTCGTGGTTTCCCGTGCGCGCAAGATTCAGCGTTTCCTGTCCCAATCCTTCAGCGTGGCCGAGCAGTTCACGGGCATGCCCGGTAAGTACGTTGAGTTGAAGGATACCATCGATGGCTTCAAACGCATCGTGGCCGGCGAGATGGATGATTTGCCAGAGCAGGCTTTCTATATGGTCGGGTCGCTTGATGAAGCCATCGAAAAGGCCAAGAAAATGGCCAAGGATTAATCAGGCTAAAATTAGGCTAAAGAGACCTGGGAAGAAAGAGGATTAAGGCATGGCGGATTTGTTTCAGCTTGATGTAGTAACACCGGTACGGCAGGTTTTGAGTCGTCAGGTGGAAGAAGTGATCGCACCCGGAACGGTTGGAGAGTTCGGAGTTCTTCCTGGACATACCACTTTTCTCACGACCCTGAAGCCGGGGAGACTGACGGTCATGGACCCGGAGACTACGGTCTACATGGCGATCTCGGGTGGTTTTGCGGAAGTGACCGGGTCGCGGGTCATTATCCTGGCCGAGACCGCTGAATTGGCCGACGAGATCGATTTGGCCGAGACCCGTAAGGACCTGGAGATCGCGCAGGAAAAGCTCAAGACCTTGAGCCGCGAAGATCCTGAATTTTCCAAGTGGGAGAAACGCGCTTCCATGGCGGAAGTGAAGATCAAGGTGGCCGAAGACGCCAAGCTGGGATAGAGCAAGATTCTAGAGATATACACGGGGGGGGGGGCGCTAAAGCCCCCCCTTTTTCATTGCAACGATTGCCGGCTTACGGCATGTCTCCGGCAAGGATGGATTAAGAAGAGAAAGCTTAAAATACTGTATTGACTCTGATAGACATCGGTTTTATATAGACACACGCATATGCGCCCATAGCTCAGTTGGATAGAGCGTTGGACTACGAATCCAAAGGCCAGAGGTTCGAATCCTCTTGGGCGCACCAGCTTTTAAATCCCATCTCCGAGAAAATCAGATAATTGCATGATCGCTTGACTGGCAGCAGGTTTACAACTGGTAAAAAAAGTTATCCCAATACCGCCTGAAGAACCAATTACCAGGGTTGAGCCTTCTTGAGCCTTACGATATCCTTTATCTTCACGGTTAAGATGCCGCTCTTGGTTGATACGATGTAGCTGTTGCCGGCCGGCTTCATGGTGCCTTTGTAAATCTGACCGTCATCCATTTCGACGATATAAACCGTAGGTTTCGTTCGGCCGGGTACTTTGGTTTTGGGGGCTGGTTGGGAAGGTGCCTTAACCGCTTGAGATGACGGTTTTTTTGAACTCGGTTTGCGCGTTGACTTCTGCTTGGATTTATACCGTGATTCCTCTGATATTATTTTCGGGGGTTGCGCCAACGTCTGACCAATGGATTGTTGAATCGATTGTCCGGCTACTTCAGGTTCGAATCCCAAACTGGCGGGAGGTTGCCCATGATAACCACCACCGACACCCCCGACCCTCAGTTGCCGCACGGGACGTCCCGGGGGGACCGCACAGGAGGACCGTGTCGCCAGTAGAGGACGATTGCGCTTCAGGGTAGGGATGGTCAAACTGAACGAGGCCCGGTCCGGAACATCGGCGGTTGTCTCAGAACGGCCTGATAATCTCGGTTGCTCGATCTGAAGATCGGCGGCATGCACCGGCGTGCTCAGCAGGATCAGCACAATCGCAGCAACCGGTGTAAGGGTGGGCAGTGATAGTGGCTGAAGAAAAAGTGGTCGCCATGTTTCGTATTGCTTGGGTGTCATGCAATGCCCTCAGTCCATATCATCATTATGAATACCCATGATATCAAATACAGGCGCGCTTATCTACATACAATTCATAAGAATTTGAAAGGAAAATCATATTGCGTTGCCGGATAAATCCATATATGCTTTCAACTGAGTTATATGAAAAGTCATTGGGTGAAGGGAAGAGATGAGGGAACTAGCCGCCATAGCAGCCTATCTCGTGGCCTGGTTGTTCTGTGAAAGGGTGATCGGGATTCAGAGCGGTCTGGTAACCCTCTTTATTTCATTGCTCTTTGCCTTTGCCATCTATGCCTTAATCGCCTATGCCGAACACGAAGATAAGGATAAGAACTCCTCATGACCAGACGCGCCGACGCTGTCCATCTTGTCGGTTGAATCTCGGATGATGATCGGGCACAATCCGAGTCGCATGGGCATAAAAATACCACGTATCTACCTCAGGTATTCCATATGGATCTCGGCCGCGACCATCGTGATCCTGATCGTCCTTTTGGGCCTAACCATATATTCCGTACGCGAGCGCGCCATTATCGATCTTTTCAGTACGCAGCAAACCCTGATCGCTCTCCGTACGGCGTCCCGTGCCGAAGAGTCGGTAAGACGCTGCGAGAGGGGCATGCTGACGCTCTCCCGGTCTTTGAGAGACAACCAGATAACACCCGAGCAGGGGCAAGGAAGCATCCAAACCCTGGCCGATGAGCTCCAGGATGTTGTCCAGACCATTGTCACAATCGATCCTGACGGCGTCGTCAGGGATGCATATCCCAGCGCGAGCGCGGCGCTGTATCGCGGGCTGGTCCTGGATAGTCCGGCCTTCAACCATACCGTGCAGGGCCTGCATGAACGTTATACCGGCGAGATGAGCCTGGTCGCGCCAGTCGGAAAACGTATGAGCATCTCAGCCCAAAGGACCATTGGGACGGGTTTTCCCGTCTTCACCTCATCCGGGGATTATAACGGCGCGATTCTGGCATTGCTCAAGACGCAACCGATCATCGGTCGATCAATGAAGTTTGACCAAAAACTGTTACATGAGCTTTGGCTGATCGATGCGCTCGGCCGTCCCGTGGCTCCCCCCGTCAAGCCTTTGTGGGTAAAAACCGAAACAGGCAAGCTAGTTAAGGGGCAGATGCCGCCCGCGATATTCTTTTCCGATTCCCCCCAGTACCGTGAGATAACTCTTGATCGAGGTCGTGGATCCGAGAAATGTATTATCGCCTATGCCCCGATCCAGATCGGCGCAAAACCCTGGTGGATAGTACTGGTGACCCCCTATGAAAAGGTGCTCGAACCGATCCGTAGGGCTTCCTTCAATATCCTCTTGGGGGCGTGCGGACTGATCGCCGTCGTTATCATCACCGCCATTTCGCTCGCGCGTGCGGACGTCAAGCGACTAAAGATGAAGGAAGAGCTCAAACGGCTGCAGGAACGCGAGGAATGGCAAGGCAAGCTCTTGCGGGAAAAGATGACCGTGGCCGGGATCATCGAGGGCTCACCGGTACCCATGTTCGTCATCGACCAGGAGCATAAGGTCATCCTCTGGAACAAGGCCTGTACCGATCTCACCGGGTACAGCTCCGAGGAAATGATCGGCACCAACAACTATTACCGGCCTTTTTATGAAACACCGCGCCCATTCCTGGCGGATTTCATCATCGATCACCACACGGAAAGCTTCGAAGAGTTTTACGGGGAAAACAAGGTCATGAAATCCGAAACCATCAGTGGTGCCTATGAGGCCGTCAAACATTTCAAACACTTGCGAGGCAAGGACCGGCATCTGCACTTCCTGGCCGCGCCGATTTTTGATGAGAAGGGCGAGATCGTGGCCGCCATCGAGACCTTCCTCGATGTAACCAAGGAGGTGGAGACGACCAAGATCCTGCAGGAATATGCCGAGACCCTGCAGAATGAAGTCGATGAGAATATCCACCTCAGAAAGGAAAAGGAGGAGCTTTCCAATTATCTTGAGAGTATCATCGAGAGCCTGCCGGATAAAATCTACGACTTGAACAAGAACGGCATCATCAACTATGCCAGCCGGCATCTGGCCCGTTCGAGACAAGGCCGCAGCGATCCCGCGGGCAAACATTTCAGCGAATATGTGGCCCCGGAACACCGTGATTATGTCGTCGCCCGATGGGAAGACGCCCAACGGGGCATCTTTGAGCCCTATGAACTTGATGCCACGGCTCGGGACGGCACCAGACGCCATCTCATTCTCACCCCCAGCCCGGTCAAGGGCACGGATCGGTTTGTCCTGGTGCAGCGCGACATAACTCAGCTCAAGGAGCTGGAAAAGAAATATTACGAAAGTCAGAAGCTGGCCGCCATCGGGCAACTATCGGCCGGGATAGCGCATGAGGTGCGCAACCCGCTTTCATCGATCAAGATGAGCCTGCAGATTTTGGAAAAACGCATGCAACCCACCGGGAACGACCTGAAACGCTTTAAAATAGCCCAGCGCGAAGTGGAACATCTCGAAAAGCTGGTCAGCGATGTGCTCATTTTCGCCAAACCCACCAATCCTCAAAAAGAACTGGTTGATATGTGCTCCCTGTTAGAGCACAGCCTGTCCATGGTCGAGAAGGCCATCAGCGACAAACAGATCGACGTCCATCGGCACTACCAGCATGACCGGGAGATGATAGCCGTTGATCCCTCCATGTTCACCCAGACCCTCATCAATATATTCCTGAATGCCATTGACGCCATGGAGGCGGGCGGTAAATTGGGAGTAAGCGTACATGGTCATGCGGATCGTCTGGTCATCGAGATCGAGGACAATGGATGCGGCATCGCCGAAGAAGACCTCCCGCACCTGTATAATCCATTCTTTACCAGGAAGAACTACGGCACCGGCCTGGGACTGACCCAGGTCAAAAAGATCATTGACCAGCACGGAGGCGAGATTGATGTCCTGAGCAAGACCGGTGAAGGCACGCGCTTTATCATCACGCTGCCCAAGGGGCCCTCGCTTGAATCTTTGGGGCTGGACAAAGCATAAATATCAAGAGGAAAGAGGAAAAGGGTATGCCCAAGATTCTGGTTATCGATGACGACAGCTCGATCCGCGAGACGCTGGAGCTCTATCTGACCGAAGAGGGCTACCGGGTTGGTACCGCGGCTACGGGCACCGACGGTCTCAATGCCTACAACCAGGATCCCCCGGATGTCGTTATTCTGGATATCAGGCTGCCCGATATCGACGGCTTCGGCATCCTGGAGGAACTGCGTGAGGAAGACGAGAACGTCAAGGTCATCATGATCACCGCCCATCACGACATGGAGTCCACCATCAAGGCCATGAAGGAAGGGGCCTTCGACTATATCCATAAACCCGTGGATGTCAACGAGCTCGATATCGCCATCAAAAAGGCCTTGGATGCCCTGGAGATGGAGCACAAGATCAAGGGGTTGCTGGTCGAATCCAGCCGGGACTACAAGGTCGGCGACATCATCGGCGAAGGCCCGTGCATGCGCGAGATCTTCAAGACCATCGGCGTGGTATCCCAGAGCCGGACCCCGGTGCTCATTCAAGGCGAAAGCGGGACCGGCAAGGAGCTGATCGCCAAGGTGATCCACAACAATACCGCCGCCGATGAACCCTATATCCCCATCAACTGTTCGGCCATCGTCGAGACCCTCCTGGAGTCCGAGCTCTTCGGGCATGAGAAAGGCTCGTTTACCGGCGCGGTCAACCGCAAGCCCGGCAAATTCGAGTTGGCGCGCTACGGCACGGTCTTCCTGGATGAGATCAGCGAGATGTCGCTCAACTTGCAGGCCAAGCTCCTGCGCGTCCTGCAGGAAAAGGAGTTCGAGCGCGTGGGTGGCAAGGACCGCATCCGGGTCAATGCCCGCATCATCGCGGCCACCAACAAGGATCTGCAAGGCATGATCCGCGAAGGGCTCTTCCGGGACGACCTCTACTACCGGCTCAACATCGTAACCGTCAATATCCCGCCCTTGAGGGAGCGCCGGGAAGACTTGAAGCCGCTCATTGATTATCTCTTAGCCAAGATCAATCTCGACCTCCACAAGCGCATCGTGGGCGTTTCCGACGACATGTTCCAGGTCTTCTGCCAGTACAACTGGCCCGGCAATATCCGCGAGCTGGAAAACCTGCTGGTCAGGGCCGCGGTGGTGGCCAAGGGCCAGGTGCTGGTCAAGACCGACTTCCCTGACTTGAACGTGGGCGCGACCTCGGCCAAGGTGGTCGAGCATGAGGGCGAATACTCGCGCGACGCCACGGGCCGCTTCCTCACCCTCGACGAGGTGGAGGAGCTGCACATCCGCCGGGTCATCAACGAGACCAAGAAGAACAAGGGCGAGATCTGCGATATATTGGGCATTTCAAGGCCGACGTTCGAGCGGAAGCTTGAAAAGTATAACATACCATTCGAACGCGAGTAATACATACGGCACGCTTGAACTTCACAGCTCTTTGTCGCTTCATCGTCGCGGGAACTGCGACATACGCTAAAAGTATGTCTCGTTCCGCTCCTCGTCGCTCCTCGATCTGTTTTGTTCTAGCGCGCCGTATCGCCAGCGCTGTTCTCTCTGAGAAATTCTCATTGAGCCTCTTATGCGCTTAAGTTTTTATTTTTGCTTCAAGGCATTATGATCTAACTTCAATAACTCTGTTATTATGTCGGATCCATATTTTTTGTTTAATCTCGTAACAAAAGATGGCTCTACGTCTAATGCAAACCCTAAATGACCTTTTAATCGAAGCGTATCCTTTATATTTAACTTACCATATTTATAACTATGCACTTCGGCGCTTATAAGCCTTTTTCTATCTCTTCCCAATGACACCTTACAATCGTTTGTTATTATCAGCCCAGTTACTCTTCGACTATGTTTTTTTGATACATGTACTGTCTTTGCAGAGTTAATAACAAGTTTCGGATATCTCATTTTTTCGCTTATTTTTATTATATTGCTTTCTATAGACCTGAGGACATTTTTTTCGTTAGTTGAAAATGTAAGGTCATCAGCGTATCGAGTGTATGTTACACCTTTACGAGCACACAGATCACACACATTTGAATCAAAGTCATACATTATAGTGTTTGAAACCATAGGGGAACTTGGACCTCCGATGCTTAACTGGTTTTCTTTTGCTTCTCTGTTATACCAAAACAGTATTCGCATTAAACTATTTATATCTTCCGGTTTGAGATATTTAGGGCCATATTTCTTTGTATGCAATTCAAAGTCATGTGGCTTAATTGATGGGAAAAAATCTTTGAAATCAATTTTTAAAATGAAGGCATTAATTGAATGAATACTGACATTGTGCTCTATATTTTTCCCCTTCACATAGGCTTCAGCAGCCTCATGAACGGGATAGTCTTTTAATATATTAGATACAACCCATCTCTGTAATACTTTGACTTCTTTAGCAGGTTGTGCAATTGTCCTATGTTTATTTGATCCCTTTTTCGGAATTGTATATACTTTATATCGAAATGGAGCTGATCTTATTATATAAGATAAATCCCTTTCTGGGATTCCTAAATGATCAGCTAAGACTAAAGTTAATGACATAAGTATCATCCCTTATGCTTTATCATGATGTCTAATTGCACTCATTCTTCTTGGATCTTCTTTCTCATAATATTGATGAATTTCTACTTTCAATCTCATTCTGTCGTATGATTTGCCGCCATTTAAAGAGTATTTAATGTATTCATTGGGCTTTTGAATTAGATAGTACCTCTCGCCCCCATAGCTTATTTTTTTGATAAGCCCCACTTTCTCTAGAATAAATAGATATTCTTTTAGTTTATCAATTTTAATATTTAACAATTCTAGATAGTTATTAATTTCTTTTAATTTTAGACAGGTGCAAATATCAATTAAATCAGTAACGAGAATCATTGTTTGCCCACGATCTACATCCTTATTACCATATATTTTTATACTGCTTGTTGATGGCACAGATGTAATAAGACCTTGCAAGTCCTGTATAATATCTTTTGATATGTCTTTAAAGCTATCCTCGTTTATCCAGCCATTCTTTTTATCCACCGTCCAGGGGTAAATATTAATGTGTTTTTCCAATCCGAGAGCTTCGAGATGATTCAGAGGGCCATATTTGATAAATGAAGTATCAGTGAGAAGATCTTCTCTAATAAAGAGAATTAATTTGGACTTAATTTCATCAGCAAAACAAAAAGCTCCCAATTCACAAATTGATCCAGGGCTTTCAACAAATAGCACAACCCAGGTAGCGATATTTGCTAGATCGCGTTCAAAAGATATTAAATCTTTGTAGATTCCGAAATGCAACCAATCTTGAATCTCCTCCGGTGTGATAATCCTATCAACAAGGTCTGATTTTGTTCCATTACCCAGGTATCTATAAATAAAATCTCTTGCGGATTCTGGAGGGTCTGCAAGATCCTTAATTGGCCCACCACACAATAATATTATCTCTGATAAATTAATTATCCTAGATAGCTTTAAAATTACATTAGCTAAAAATATTAAACGAGGATCATCCATTAGATTCTCTTTACCTGATAGAGAGGCACGAAGATGAAGAGCTTTCAGCTTCGCGCGTAGCACGTAGATGAAAGCTCTTCATCTTCGTGCCGGTAAATCCTAACAATTTGATCAGTCTGGCGAAGCGCCCGACAAATACATAATACTAATTAGCAATCCAATTATTCATTAAATTCGCGTAAAGAGTTTTTTTATTATGAACAGTTAGTTAATAAAGTCAATTTAAAAATAATTCAAGGGGTTTTCTGGTGACAGGTCTTGCATTGGAGATGCATGGGGAAACAATGGGGACGCCCTTTACATCTTTATATTTGAAAATGTTGGGTGCATGGTGTCTTGCATTATGATATTTTCCCGTTCCCGATTTTGATGAGCGCGGTATACGGCCGATCATCATTCCTCCACCCCGGATCGGACCGGGAAACTCGATCAAGATTCCGGCAGGGTGTAGATCGTGTCGCAGAAGGCATCGCCGGCGGCGAGGGTGTGCCTGATTTCCAGGGCGATTTGATCGCTGGCGGCGGCGCGGAAGTATGCATGGTCGATAGCCATGACCGCTTGGCATAATTCCCTGGCGGTATTCTCAAGGCCGAAAGGACACTTGGTTCCCTGAGAAAATTGGGTACACCCTATAATAAGTAAATTATTCACATCACAACCCCAGCTCATACTTTTTCAAAGAGTTCCCTTCATGTCCCATTCGCTCGGGTGCCTGTTTATCCGGCGGTATAGATTACAGGCGATGCTTGTCAACCGGTTGTCGTGGATGGTGGCGAGTCCTGATGTGGTGAATGCCGTACCCGCCAGCAGGCACCCTATCTATGCGAAATTATTATGGGACAAGGATGCGGGTCTGTCAACAGGCCTTCTCGCTCCACGACCCTGTCAACTACCATCGGGGGTGGTGGGTTGTGTGGAGTGAAGCGTTACGATGCATTGCTTCGTGATCTTCGTGCTCTTCGTGGTGAACCGCCTTTTGCCATAACCTTACGCCGGTCTTTATCGCCCATTGTTTCAGGCGCCAGCGGTGCCGATAATCTCTGATAGCTCCATGACCCGGATCTTTTCGTGGACACCCTCGGCATCGGCTGCATCGCTAAGCATGCGATAGCACTGGGGGCAGGCTACGGCCAGAATATCGGCCCCGCAGGCAACGGCATCCCGTACCCTGGCCCGGCTGGAGAGATCGGGTCCGGAGCCGAGCATGTCCGTGAAGAAGTTGCCCCCGCCGCCGCCGCAGCACAGGGCATTCTGTCCGGAGCGGTCCATTTCCACGAGCCTGAGGCCTTTGATGGTTTTCAGGATTGCCCGGGGGGCGTTGTACTCATTGTTCCATCGGCCCAGATAGCAGGGGTCGTGATACGTTACGACCTTGGCGCTTGTGAATGCAGGCGCGAGCTTGTCCATCAGCGACACCAGGATCTGGGTATAATGGTATACCCCGACGGTTGAACCGTACTTCGGGTACTCGTTTTTCATGACATTGAAGGCGTGCGGCGAAAGCGCGATCACCTTTTTCACCCCGCGCCCTTTCATGAGCGCGATATTCTGCTCGGCCAGGCAGGCTGAGAGCCCTTTCTCGCCCAGGGCCAGCACGTCGTTGCCGTCGCTGATCTCTTCCGCGCCCAGGATGCCGAAGGAGACCCCGGCGCGCAGCATGAGGCCGGCCACGGAACGGGCCATCCGTTTTCCCAGCTCGTCAAAGGCGCCCTCATCGCTCACAGAGAAAAGGTATTCCTGTCCGGCGAACTTAGGCAGGTTAAGACCCTCGGCCCATTGTGCCCGCTCCTCTGCCGGCAGCTTGTAGGGGTTCCCGTTTACGCTTAAGGCCTTGAAGTAATCCCTGACCTCAGGAGGGATGATACCCTGTTCCACCATCTCGGCGCGCGCTTCGATGAACACATCCACCAGCCTGTCCCTGACCTCGGGTATGGCGCAGGCCTCCGCGCAGTTCCGGCAGGTCACGCAGGAAAAGAGGATCTGTCCGAGCCGCGCGCTGGTTTTTATCTCGCCGTTTCTCCAGGCCCTGATAAGCCACATCCTGCCGCCGGGATAGAACGAGTCGAAGCGGTATTTGAGGTACGCCGGACAGTTGAAGTCGGCATAATTGAGCGGGAATTTGCACCAGCCGCACCGAAAGCACCGGTGAAGGATGTCGCGGTATGCGCTTTCCATCTCAGGCAACCTCCCAGTTCCCGGGGTTCATGATCCCGGCCGGATCGAGGACCCCCCTGATGCGCTGCATGAGCGATCTTGTGGCGGGGTCCATCTGATCGAGGATGAGCCGTTGGCCCTGGACTTCGGTCTTCCAGGGTATTCCGCCCAGCTTCAGGACGCTCTCATTGGTGTCTTCGAGGGCTTTCTTCACGCGTTCCACCTCATCGAGGTCCACCCGGTTGAACGGGTAGGCAAAGAAGAACATGACCGCATGGCCCCGGCCGATGATCCGCGCGCCGAGCGAATAGGTGATGGAATGGCGGGACGTGATCTCCATGCCGGCCCGGCATGCGGCGGGTATCTGCTCGATGGGCATGATGGCCCCCACGTACTCGAAGCCCCCGCCCTTGCGCACGTCGGCGAACTTGCTCAGAGCCTTCTGGGGCGCTTCGAGGAAGCCGGCCTTCATATTGGGCGGAACGGGCATGAACCCCGACTCCTTCGTGGCATAGAGGTCCTTCATCACCGCCCTGATGTTCTTGCGCTTGAAGTTGAGCTCGTCCTCGGTATTGGCCGTGAAATTGATGACGATCATCTGGAACCCGCGCAGGTAATCGGGTTTGGGTGCCAGGGCATAGTTGATGTCTTCGGCCATCGAGGTTGCTATCACCCGGTTCAGCACCACCGGCGCCAGATCGATGTCCTCGGTCATGTAGACCAGGACGTCGTGGAACTTCGGCCGGGGAAAGAGTTTCAGCCCGATCTTGGTTATGACGCCGGTGGTGCCGTTCCAGCCGAGGAACAGGCCCACGAGGTCGGGCAGGGGGGCGCGCGAGAACCAGCCGGGCACCGTGGAGCACGAGCCGAGTTTTACAACCTCGCCCGTGCCCAGCACCACTTCGAGCCCAGTAACCATCTCGGAGTGGAACCCTCCTTCGCTCTGGGAGAGGTGGCCGGACCCGTGGATGGCTATGTTGCCCGCGATGGTGGCGGCAGGCGGCGCGTCGGGCAGCGAATGCTTGAGACCGGGATGATGTTTTTTCAGATGGGCGTCCAGCATCCCTTGCGAGGTGCCGGCCTCCACCACGGCATAATGGCTGTGCTCATTGACCTCGATCACGTGGTTCATGCGCTTCATGTCCAGCACGATGCCGCCCTTGAGCGGAACGGTCAGCCCCGAGAGCACGAGGCCGCCGCCCATGGGCACTACCGGGATCTTCTCCGCGGCCGCCAACTGTATGATACCCTTGACTTCCTCGGTGCTCCCGGGGAGCACGACCACGTCCGGGTTGTGCGGATCCTGCACGCCCTGATCCCGCGAATAGATAAATATTTCTTCCGCCGCATCCGAGACATACGCCTCGCCGACAATGGCCTTAAGCTTACCGTTGATGGCCGATTGCACCATAATCCCTCCTTACTCGCCCAATGACAGGTGACACAGGTCCGACATCATGATGGGGAAGATACCGGCCTTGGCTACCGGCTCCGCCAGGGTCCAGAAGCAGAACGGACAGTTGAAAACGCAGTACTGGACTCCCGCGGCCTTCATGTCGGCCACGTTCTTGGCCCTGATATCGTCCACCAGCTCGAATCTCTGGGCAGCCTCGGCCACCCCGCCGCAGCACAGGGCATTGCCGTAGTCGTACGTCCGCTTGGGCCGATCAGCCCCGATGAGGGTGAAGATGTCGTCCACATAATGGTCAGTCTCTGGGCAGAGACGATTGGAACAGGGCCGCTGGTAGGCCACTTTGACGCCCAGCGGTCTGATGCGGTCCTTAAGCGCGGCGAGCCGGTGATAGAGATAATCAAAGAGATGCACCGGCCGGAAGGGTACCTCGATGCCGAACGCTCTGGCCCATGAGGTGTAGGTGCCATAGCACTCATCATGGTAGCAGATGACATCCTGCACCCCCGACGGCTTGAGAGCGAAGCGCATGATATTGTCGATCATCAGCGGGAGCCGCTCCTTGATGGTGGAGTTCCGGGCGAAGTGCAGGAACATGAGGTTGCAGAAGATATCGCTCCCCTCGATGGTGGTGGCGCCTTCAAAGAGCGCACCGCGGATAGTGCTCTTCATGATGGAAAAGAAGCACATATTGATGAGCGGGCTTTTCAGATCCATCTCCTGCATCCTGCCGCGCGGGGCCATCATGACCACCTGCGACTTTTCGATGGGTATGGGCACGGGGTGGACCCCCAGCCGCTCCTGCTGTTCCACGATATGATAGAAGGGGTGGTTGCCGTGGGGACAGTATTCCTCGCAGGCATAGCAAGTGACGCAGTCTTCCAGGACGGACGACATCTCCCCTTGTATGATGCGCATGCGCTCTTCCCTGGCCCTGGCGAGGTCAAGGCTCAGGTACTGGCATTTCATGATGCAATCGATTGAAGTACAGGCGGCACAGAGATCCGGATCAAATTGCAGTTCAGGCATAGAGCCTCCTTTCGTCAAGGTGGCGAAGCATTACTCAAAGGCAAAATACAAAAATATATTAGCGCAGGGGCCATGCCACCTCGCCTAGCGCCATACGGCACTGATCGTTTATCCCCTTTCCCGATTTCGATGAGCTCGTCATGCGGCTGATCATCTCTCCTTTATCCCGGGTCGGGCCGGGTGAAATGATCAGGGGCGCGGTAGGGTGTAGATCGTGTCGCAGAAAGCGTCGCCGGCCGCCACGGTCTGCTTGATTTCCAGGCTGATGCTATCGCTGACGGCGGCGCGGAAGTATGCATGGTCGATAGCCATGACCGCTTCGCACAGTTCCCTGGAGGTGTTCTCGAGGCCGAAAGGGCACTTGGTCCCCTGGATTTGAAATTCTTCATCGGAAACGGAGATAACCTTGACCAGATTCGGATCAAAGCTTTTCGTGAAGGCCGCGGCCACGGTTGAGAGTCGGTTGTCCGGCAGCTTGGTTTTGATTCTTAAGCCCAGAGAGCATCCCTGCTTGGCCAGGACATCGGCTATGATCGGGAGCGCTTCGTCTCCAAACCGCTCATAGACGGCCTTGATCAGATACCCTTGAGCCTCGATCGGGTTTTTCGGCAAATGGTTGCCTTTGCCATCGTTCATGAGAACACCCCTTGCGCCTTATTTGCCTATCGTACCAGAATCATCCGGCCGTTTCAAATCAATCTGATTTTTTATGCAGTAGCAAGGATGGGTGCAGCGAAGCGTAACCCATCACATTTTACGCAAAGGGTGAGCGTCGAAGGGCTTCAGCGGGAATTCTTGGTAGTGTTCCGCGATCGCGGTGGGCGCTGCTGGTCGCGTTCGAGCGCGAGTGAAACGAGAACTTGGTAGATCCTTTCAACCTCTTTGATGATTTGCGATCGATTGCCTCCTTTGGCCTCAATCTGATCCAGGACATGGTTGACGGCCTTGTTATAGTCGCGCTTGAACTGATCGTTCACCTGTTTCCATGGTATACCTGCAAGCAGCCCGGCTATGTAGGGGCTAAAGGGTATGGTGCTTGTCTTCAAGAGGACCGCGATGATGGGGTAGCCGATGTACCCCTGCCAATATGAGGCATTGTCATTCGACGTGATCCGGCGCATGTCCGCGGACCAGGTGACATCGTACGCCTTATCCCGCGACGAGGAGACAACCTGCGCCGTGGTCGGGCCCGTGAGCGTGAACCTCCGGTCGGCCACGGCGCTTAAGGCCTCATAGACTTTTGCCTTGGGCGGCATTTTCCAAGCGGCCATTGTACAAACCCCAATGTTCTGTTACATCCTTATGCCTCATGAGTACAATGCTTAAAAAAGAGGAAGACCCTTGGGAGATAATCCCAAGGGTCTTCCTTATCTGGGGTGCCGTAAAAAACTTGTTATATCGTCTCAGTGCCAAGCCTAAGCCCGGCGCTGTCTGGCGCGGCTTAGGTATTGGCTGGTTCGTGTGTAGTCCTTGTACAGGCGCAGGATGCAGAGCGAGATGCCCAGCACCAAGAGGCCGATCATGAAGGCCGGCTCGGTGTTGAAGGCCACATCGATCTGCCGGCCGACATAGAGGAACAATAGAGAAGAAACCACGATGGTGAAGCTCCAGGCGCTGACCAGCACGATCTGGTTAATGCTTTTGGCATCGGCGGTGTTGCGTTTCTTTGTCAGCATGGCGTCCTCCCGTAAGATTCCTCCGCCCTCACTACGGAGGGCGGTATTATTCGTTCAGAACTAGCTCACCAAACCTTTGACCGCTTCGATCACCGGGGCCGTGAACAGGGCCACGAACACCGCGTACAGGGCAAAGGAACCGACGGCCTCGCTGAGGTAGATCCCCTGGTAGCGATACTTCAGAGAGGTGATGGTGAGCCCGCCCATGATCAGGCAGCCCAGGTGGAAATAGGGGAAATTCCCGGCGCCGGCCGTTGCATCGGCGGCAAACGCGAATCCGGCCGTAATCATAACCACGAAGAGTGCTACGACGGCGGTCTGTATGGTCCTTTTCATTTTCTTTGTCCTCCTTTGTTTGGGCTGCATGCTCAATATATCGCAAGCTGCGTGCCAAATCGCCCCGGCATGGCTGAAATAATCGTAACATATCAATATAACATATTATATTATGCAAGCGGGCGGAATTGTCCCCCTGCCGGCGGGCTTAATATACAGCATTGGTTGAAAGGAATGTGGAGCCGGGTTTGATGAAACGTTAAAATATCGTCTACGCTAGCCTTTCAAGCGTGGATCGATGGCATCCCGGATGCCTTCGCCCAGGAGGTTGTAGCCCAGCACGGTTAAGAGAATGGCCAGTCCCGGATAGACGGACATCCACCAGGCCACGCCCAGGACCTCCTTGCCCTGGGTCAGGATATTGCCCCAACTGGGGGTGGGCGGCTGCACGCCGATGCCCAGGAAGGATAGGGCGCTCTCGGTCAGCACGGCCGCGGCCACGCCCAAGGTGGCGGATACGAGCACGGGTGCTAAGGCATTGGGTAGGATGTGGCTGAAGATGATGCGCGCGCTGCCGGCGCCCATGGCACGCTCGGCCAGGATGAAATCGCGCTCCTTGAGGGTCAGAAACTCGGCGCGCACCAGACGGGTGATCCCCATCCAGGATGTCAGGCCGATCACGGCCATGATATTGAAGATGCTGGGTTCAAGGAAGGCGATCACGGCCAGGATCAGGAAGAAGGAGGGGAAGCACAGCATGATGTCCACCAGGCGCATGATCACCATGTCGATCCATCCGCCGTAATAGCCGGCCACCGCCCCGAGCAGAATGCCGATAACGACCGCGATACCCACAGCCACGAAGCCCACTTTAAGCGAAATGCCGGCCCCGTAGATCATGCGCGACAGCACGTCGCGACCCAGCTCGTCGGTGCCGAAGGGGTGCGACGGCGAGGGTGGGGACAGCACGTTGGCGACGTCGATGACGTTGGGATCGTAGGGTGCCAGGATCGGGGCCCCAAGGGAGATGAAGAAGAAGAACAGTACCGTGACCAAACCTGCCATGGCGAGTTTGTCATGAAAGAAGCGCGCCCGGAAGTCCATATCAGCGCACCCGTATGCGTGGGTCGGCCACGCTGTAGCACAAGTCGGCCAGGAAATTGCCCAAAAGGGTCAGGACGGCGCCGATGGTGAGGCTGCCCATGATCATATTGTAATCGCGCATCATGATGGCCTGATAGAAGAGCTGCCCCAGGCCGGGGATGGCGAACATGCTCTCGAAGATGACGCTGCCGCCGATCAGGCCGGGTATGGAAAGGCCCAGGATGGTGATGACGGGCAGCAGGGCGTTGCGCATGGCGTGTTTATAGATCACGACCCGTTCGGATAAACCCTTGGCGCGCGCGGTAAGGATATAGTCCTGGCGTACGATCTCGAGCATGCTGGCGCGCATGTAGCGACTCAAACCCGCCAGCGACCCGAAGGCCGAGATCAGCACCGGCAGCATGAGATGCTTGGTGACGTCCCAAACCTGGCCCGCAAACGACAGGCCCGTATATTCCAGGGAATGGATGCCCGATATGGGCAGCCAGCCCAGACGCGCGCCGAAAAAGTCCATGCAGATCAGCGCCAGCCAGAAGCCGGGAATGGAAAACCCGATGAAGACGATGACCGTCACGGTCCTGTCATAGAAGCTGCCGCGTCTGACGGCCGAGAGCACGCCCAAGGGTATGGCCAGCAGAAATTCCAGGATCAGGGCGGCGATATTGATGGCAATGGTGATGGGCAAGCGTTCCTTGATCTTGTCCCACACCGGCCGTTCGTCCGTGGAGATGGACCGGCCGAAATCGAGCACCATCAGGTTTTTCATCCAGACGAAGTATTGTGCACTCAGCGGTTTATCCAGTCCATAGTGCGCGCGCATGCGCTCGATGGCCTCTTGGGTGATCTTGGGGTTGAGGTCGGCCTGCATGGCCGTGGGTTCGCCCGGGGCAAGATGGATGACGGCAAAACACACGATGGTGATGCCGACGAAGGTCGGTATCAACAGGGCGAGCTTTTTGACAAGGTAGGTCAGCATGGCTGCTAGGGCACGACGCTGTATTTCTGCTGCCCCTTGGGCACGTACCAATCCTTGAAGTTATAGCTGATCCCGGCCGGGGCCGGCACGATGCCCTTGATGCGGCTGCTCACGGCCGGCAGGGCGTAGGGGGCGTACAGGAATATGTAGGGCTGCTCCTGGGCCAGGATGACCTGGAAGCGATCATAGCAGGCTTTGCGTGACTTTTCATCAAAGGTATGCCGGCCCTTGTCGAGCAGGTCGTCCACTTCGGCGTTGCGGTAAGTGATGAAGTTGAGTTTCTTGGGTCCGATGTTGGAGGAATGCCAGACATCGAAGGCGTCGGGGTCCGGGGTAATGGTCCAGCCCAGGATGATGGCATCGAAGTTGCCGGGGTCCACGAACTCTTTCAGGAAGACCGTCCACTCCACGATGCGGATCTTGGTGTCGATCCCGATGGCTTTGAGCCGCTGTTGGATGATTTGGGCCGTCTTTTCGCGGAGAGGGTTGCCCTGGTTGGTGATGATGGTGAAGGTAAAGGGCTTACCGTTCTTCTCCAGGATGCCGTCGCCATTGGCGTCCTTGAACCCGGCCTCGGCCAGGAGCGCGCGTGCCTTGGCCGGGTCATAGGCATATTTCGGCACGTCCGGGTTGTACCAGCGTGTGCCGGGCTTGTAGGGGCCGGTGGTCGCCATGCCCAAACCGAAGAGCACGCCTTTGATGATCTCCTCTTTGTCGATGGCGTGCGCCATGGCCTGGCGCACCTTGAGATCATCGAAGGGGGGCCGTTTGAGGTTGAAGCCCAGGAAGGTGTAGACGCTGTCCAGGTACTTGTATTTGACGAAATTGCGGGTGAATTCCGGGGCAGAGGTCTGCCGCAGGTATTGCAGGGGGGTCAGGCCCTTGACATCGATATTGCCGGACTTAAGCTCCAGGAACTGCGTGGCATCGTCCGGGATGATGCGGTATACCAGACCGTCCAAGCGCGGGCGGCCTTCGAAATATTCGGGATTGTATTGAAGCACGATGCGGCTGCCGGGCTGCCAGCTCTTGAATACATAGGGCCCGGTGCCCACCGGCGCTCGCGCAAGCGTGGACGTGGTGATGTCCTGGCCCTTCAACAAGTGCTCGGGCAGCACGCTCATGCCCCAGCTGATCAAGGCCGGCGCAAAAGGCTTATCGTAGGAAACCTCGATGGTGTAATCGTCCAGCAGCCGCACCGTTTTGACCTGCTTGAAGTCGCCGGCATAGGCCGTGGGGGTCTTGGGGTCGATCACGGTCCGGTAGGTGAAGAGCACGTCGCGGGCCGTGAAAGGCTTGCCGTCGTGCCAGCGGACATTTTTGCGTAGATGAAAACGGATCAGTTTGCCGTCCTGTTCGATGTCCCACTTCTCGGCCAGGTCGGGAACGACCGTGAAGTCCTTGTCGTACTTGACCAGGCCGTTGTAGATCAGCCCGGCTACATCATGCGAAGAGGAGTCCGAGGCCAGGATGGGGATTAGGTTGGAGGCGTCTCCAATGGAGGCCTCCATGAACACATCGCCGTAGGCCGGGGTGTTCGATTCGGCGCGCTGGGGCGCCTTGTTATTCTCCTTGGAGCATGCTATGAAACTCAGCAGTATTACCATGGCCGCTACGATAAGTGTTTTTGTTATTTGCCGCATGGCTCAACAGGATAGCAGAACGGCCATGTTTGGACAAGCCGTGATATGGATATGACAGGAGTACCCAGGATAGTGGGAAAGAACTTTTATGCGGACCTGCACGTGCACTCCCGGTTCTCGCGGGCGACCAGTCGCGAACTCAATCTGAGAGCGCTGGCACAAGGGGCGTTGCGCAAAGGGATCGCGGTACTCGGCACGGGTGATTTCACCCATCCGACCTGGATGTCCGAGATCGAAGAGCAGTTGGTCGAAGCGGAACCGGGTCTTTTGAGGCTTAAAAGCGACCTCGACATGCGTTTCATGCTCACGGCCGAGATCAGCACCATCTATAAACAGGGGGACAAGGTACGCAAGGTCCATCACCTCCTGGTGGCCCCCGATCTTGATGCGGTGCGGTCCATCAACAAGGCGCTGGCAAGGATCGGGAACATCGTTTCGGACGGGAGACCCATCCTGGGGCTGGCGTCGCGGGATCTCTTGGAGATCGTGCTTCAGGCCGACCCCAAAGCCTACCTGATCCCGGCCCATATCTGGACGCCCTGGTTTTCCGCCCTGGGGTCGAAATCGGGATTCGACTCCATCGCCGAATGCTACCTGGATCTCGAGCCCTATATTTTCGCGGTCGAGACCGGTCTGTCGTCCGACCCCCTCATGAACCGCCGGGTCAGGAGTCTGGACCGCTATCACCTGGTCTCCAACTCCGATGCCCATTCGGCCGAGAAACTCGGCCGCGAGGCCACGGTCTTCACCTGTGAACGGGATTACGACGCCATCCGCACGGCCCTGCAGACGGGCGCGGGCCTTGAAGGCACGGTCGAGTTCTTTCCCGAGGAGGGCAAATATCACCTGGACGGCCACCGCGACTGCTCCATCGTGCTGGAACCGGAGGAGACCGAACGCTTGAAGGGCCGCTGCCCGGTATGCGGCCGTGCGCTCACGGTCGGGGTCTTGAGCCGCGTGCATGCCTTGGCCGACCGTCAGGATGGAGAGCCCACTACGGCCAGGCCCTTTTATTCAGCCATACCGCTTACGGAGATCCTGGGCGAAATCCTGCAGGTCGGTCCGGCCTCGGGCAAGGTGAAAGTCCTGTACGAAAACCTTATCCGCAAACTGGGTCCCGAGCTTATGGTCCTGCTCGAAGCTCCTCTCGACGATATCCGCCGGGCGGGCGGCGATACTTTGGCCCTGGCGATCGAACGCATGCGCTTAGGTAAGGTGCACAAGCAGGCCGGCTTTGACGGCCAGTTCGGACGCATCCGCGTCTTCCTGGACAGCGAGATCGACCTGCTCTTCGACACCAAGCCGGTGCGCCGCAAGGTCAAGGCCTGCGCCGCGCCGGAAGCGCAAGCCGCCGCGGAACAATCCGGTACCGGCTCGGGATTCAATGCCGCTCAGAGCCGGGCCATCGGCTTCGGCGAGGGCTCCCTGATCGTGATGGCCGGGCCCGGCACGGGCAAGACACGCGTCCTGACCGAACGCATCCGCGCCCTGCGTGATAAGGGCGCCCAAAGCATCCTGGCCGTTACCTTCACCACCAAGGCCTGCGAGGAGATGCGGACCCGTCTGGATGACGACCGCCCGGAGGTGACGACCTTCCATGCCCTGGCGGCCCGGATCATCCGTGAAACGGGGCAGAGCTTCACGATCGCGGATGATGACCTGCTCGCGGGCCGCATACCGATAGCCCTCGAAGATCTCTTCTATCGCCAGAGCACCATGCAGGCCCTGGATCCGGATCTGAGAGCCGCGCTGGAGGAGTTCAAAGCCCAGGGGTACTATACCTTTGAAGGGCTTATCATCGAGGCCATGCGTATCCTGGAAACGGATTCGGCTCCCGCCTGGGACCATATCCTGGTGGATGAGTTTCAGGACATCAACCCGCTGCAGTATGCCTTTCTCAAGCTCCTGGCGCGCGCCTCCTCAAGCCTGATGGTTATCGGCGATCCCCATCAGGCCATTTATAGTTTCCGAGGCGGCAACCCCAAAGCCTTTGACGATTTCGCGGGCGATTACCCCGGGTGCGTGCGTATCGACCTAAGCGATACCTATCGTCTGACCCGTACAATCGCACGGGCGTCCAACGCCCTGATCGAGCGTGAAAGCATCGTCAGTCCGCGCGAAGGTTCGCCGATCAAAGTGGTCGAGGTCTCATGGCCGCCGCGCTTTATCGCGGCTGAGATCGAGACCCTGCTGGGGGGCTTGAGCCACGGCACGGTCCACAAAGCCAAGCAGGAGCTCGCGCCCTCGCGCATCGCCGTGATTGTACGCACCCGCACGCAGGCCATGCCGGTCATGGAGGCCCTTGACAAAGCGGGCGTTCCCTACGATGCCTCCTACGCCAGGCCCATGGCCGAGATGAACGGCATACGCCAGCGGCTGACCCTTCTGGAGGGGGGTGATATCCTGCCCTGCCTAAAGGGAGTGGGCGACAAGACGCTGGCCGCCATTCGCGCCGGAGGCAATCCGGGCGCGGGCGTTACGGCGCTGATCGCACGGGCGCAAGCGTTCCTGGAGACGCTGCCCGAAGACATCAGCAGTCGTATTCAAGCCATGGAGACCTCAGCGCTCTTCAGCCTGCCTGCCCTGGATGCGGACCACGATTTCTATCAGTACGCGCGCACCTTCGGAACGGATTCACTCGGGTTCATGCATTTCTGCCGGCTCCGACATGACGCGCCGGCGGGCGAGAAGGTGCGGGTCTTGACCGCGCATGCGGCCAAGGGCCTGGAGTTTGACTGCGTGTTCATCGCGGGTACGTTTCCCTTGCCGGATATGCCGTTGTGGGAGGAACGCAACCTCTTCTATGTCGCCATGACCCGGGCCAGGGACCACCTGTATATCTGCGCCAATGGGCGGTTCAGCGCCTGCCTTCCGCGGGAGTTCATAGAGCTGTATAAAGAACGCCTGAAAACACGCACGGAACAGATGACGCTCTTTGAGTAGGGGACTCATATGGCCTTGACCACCACCGATATTCTGTATTTGTTCCTGCTGATTGTCCTGTTCATCCTCTCGGCCTTTTTCTCCGCCAGCGAGACGGCCCTCATGCGCACAAACCGCTATCGTATCCGCCACATGGCAGAACAGGGCGATCACGAAGCGCAGAGACTCGCCACCATCCTCAAGACACCCGACAAGATCCTGGGGGCCATCCTCTTAGGCAACAACTTCACCAACATCCTGGCCTCGGCCCTGGCCACGGCCGTCTTCATCGCCGTATTCGGGGAACGCGGCATCATCTATGCCACGGTGGCCATGACGTTGCTGCTGCTGGTCTTCTGTGAGGTCATCCCCAAGACGCTGGCCTCCTATCGCGCGGACGAGATTTCACGCCTGGTGGCCTTGCCCATGCAATGGGTCATCCGGGCCTTAAGCCCCATCGTGCGACTGTTGAACCTCATATCCACGGGGGTCGCCGGCCTCCTGGGCGTGGATATAAGCAAGATCGACCATATCACCGAGCAGGACATCGGCTCGGCCATCGTGGTGGGGACCAAGGACGGTTTTATCAAGGAGCCCAAGGCCAAGATGCTCATGGGCATCCTCGACATGGAGTCGGTGCCGGTGCGCAAGGCCATGATACCCATCCATGACGTTGATGCCATCGCGATCGACGCCTCTTTCGAAAAGATCGTGGAGACGGCCGTCAAGAAGAACTACAGTCGTTACCCGGTCTATGATGGGGCAATCGATAATATCCTGGGGTATTTCCATATTCGCGACGCCTGGCAGTATATCGACCGGCGTGAGCAGTTCACCGTGCGCTCCAGCCTGCGCGAGGCCCACTTCGTGCCTGAAACCAAGTCCGTCTTGAAGCAGTTGATCGATTTCCAGCAGGGGCACATTCACATGGCCTTTGTGGTGGACGAGTTCGGCACGGTCAAGGGTGTCATCACGCTGGAGGATATCATCGAGGAGATCACCGGCGACATCACGGACGAGCACGACGCCGTGCTCGCGACCATCGTGCCGGTGGGAACCAGAAGTTTCCTGGTGCGGGGCAACATCGGCCTGCGTGATCTGGGACGATTTATCGTGCATGATTTCCCGGCCGATCTCGATACCCTTTCCGGACTGATCTATTCCGTGCTGGATCGCATCCCTGACGAAGGCGAAACCGTACGTTGGGAGGATCTGAGCCTACGCGTGGAGCGGATGCGCGGCAACCGCATCACGCGCGTGCGGGTGAGTATCGAAGCCTGAGGACAGCGCCTGTTCAGGCGGCGTATTTGTTCACATACTGCTCTATGAGCTTAAATTTCTGCACCTTGCCGCTGGCGGTCATGGGGAAGGTCTCCACGAATTCCCAGTAATACGGAATCTTATGCCGCGCGATCTTGCCCCGGCAGAAACGCTCAAGGTCATCGGCGCTTGCCGTTTCTCCTTCCTGGAGTCTGATCACGGCCAGAATTTGTTCTCCGTATTTTCGGTCAGGGACCCCCACGACATAGACGTCGTTGACCTTGGGGTGGTGGTGCAGAAATTCCTCGATCTCACGGGGATAGATGTTTTCGCCCCCGCGGATGATCATCTCCTTGATGCGGCCGGTGACCTTGAAATACCCCTGTTCATCCATGGTTCCGAGATCGCCGGTATGCAGCCAGCCGTCATCGTCGATGGTTTCCATGGTGGCCTCGGGCATCTTATAGTAACCAAGCATGACGCAGGGGCTGCGGGTGACGATCTCCCCCTGACTTCCGGGCGGCAGCTCGCGGCCGCTGAAGGGATCGACGATGCGCCCCTCGATGCCGGGCAGAAGCCTGCCGACCGTTGATACACGGATCTCCAGCGGATCGTCACGACGCGTCATGGTCATGACCGGGGAGCTCTCGGTTTGGCCGAAGGCGATCACGATCTCTGGGCAATGCATCTTTTCACGCACCGCTTGCATTACCTCCACCGGACAGGGGGCGCCTGCCATGATGCCCGTACGCAGGCTGGCGTAGTTGTATTGGTCGAAATCAGGGTGGCTGAGCATGGTGATGAACATGGTAGGCACGCCGTTGACGGCGGTGCATCGTTCCTGTTCGATGGTCTTGAGGCCTTTCAGGGCGTCGAAGCCTTCCATGACCACCATGGTGCTGCCGTGGGTGACGCAGTTCAGGGTGCTCATCACGCAACCGAAGCAATGGAACAGGGGCACATGAATGAGCAGGCGGTCTTGGGACGTAAAGCCCAAGACGTCGCCGACCATGCGCGCGTTGTTGATGATGTTGTGGTGGGTGAGCATCACGCCCTTGGGAAAACCGGTGGTGCCGGAGGTATATTGCATGTTGATGACATCATGGGTATTCAGGGACTGTCCACGCTCGATCAGTTCCTGGTCCGTAATCGAGTGGGCTTGGCGCAGGATTTCCGCAAAGCAGAACATCCCCGGGGTCTCCTTGCGCCGGCCCAGGTAGACCACGTTTTTCAAAAAATGCAGTTTGTCCGACTTGAGCTTGCCGGGCGGCGACCATTTGAGCTCGGGAGCGATCTCACGGATCATGTCGTAAAAGCTTGTGTCCCGGTAGCCTTCTATGAGGACCAAGGTGGTCGATTCCGATTGGGACAGAATGTATTCGAGCTCGCTGGTTTTATAATTGATGTTGATCGTTACCAGCACGGCGCCGATCATACCCAGGCCAAACTGCAGGTGGACCCATTCCGGTAGATTGGTGGTCCATACGCACACCCGATCTCCCTTTTGCACGCCTAAGGCCATAAAGCCTTTGGCTACGGTCCGACAGGCATCATAGAATTCCCCGTAGCTTTGCTTTAGACCGGTGTCGGGGAATATCAGGGCTTCGCCGTCCGAATACCGTCCGGCGATATCTTGCAGGAGTTCCGCCATGGTGAGGTTCTGAAAATCGTTCATCTCTCCACCCCTCAAGCTTTTATCCTTTAAGCGCGGTAGACGTGCATCGAAGGCATCCGATGCATGTCATGCATTGATATGCAAATCAAAAGCCAAGGCGAGCACCCGGCATGATTTTATGAAGAATGGCATGAATACTCGATTGGGAGGTATGAATGATTCAGGCAGAGTATGTATCCGCAGGGCAGGTATATGGTATGCGTGCCCTTAGTTATGGTGTCGGTGTACTAGCATGCATACCCGAGACTAAGGGAGAGGGCTTAGAGTTCGTAAATGGTTTCGTCGATCTGGGGTGTGGATTCCCGGCGATACTTTTTCGCCGCAGAGCCGGGGGCGAAGGGGTCTTCGCCGTCCAGGATATCGCCCATGTCTTTCTCGATCTGTTCGATATCATCGCCGCGTTCCATACGCGTCAAGGCCTCCTCCATGCCATCGCCCAGGGGCAGTCCGGCCGCCTGGCTGAGCTTGCGCAGGAGCAGGGCCGCCTGACGCGGATCGTTTTCGTTGATGCCTTCGGCCTGGCTGGCCAGCATGGCCATGGCCTTTTCCATGCGCGACTCATCGATGTCCGGCAGGCCGTCCGTTGCCGCGGAAGCTTTGCCGGAGGTGGTAAAGAAAACCGAGACTTTGCGTTTCAGGGGCACGTCCTTGCAGCGCGGACAGGTGGGGATCTTCTCCGTATTCACACGACGCGAGAAGAAATTGTAGATCGTATTGCACCCTCGGCAATAGAACTCATATATGGGCATCCCACACCTCTCTTAAAAAATCCTAAGGCCATAAATCGGGGTAAAAATCAAGGGAGACCTATGCCTCGTATTATTTTGAGAAAAAAGACTGCAAGACCAACGCCTTGATTTTCAGGCTGAAGCGGTCCAGACCATACCCGCCTGCCACAGGGCCTCCCGATCCGAACAGGGAGTGGGTGAGGGTGGCGTCGGGGTTCGCGGGGTCGAAGGATACGGCATGCAGTCGTTTATGACCGTGGCCTGCATTCACGGACAGGGTCCGACCGATATGGGTGTGAAAGACGCCCGACATGTAGGGCGATTCGTGGATGTGTCCGTGCAGGGTCACGAGCGGTTGGCGCGCTAAGATGAATTCGCCGATGGCGCGGCTGCCGATTGCACGACCGTTGTGCAGCGTATCCAGACCTGAATCGAAGGGTGGGGAATGGAAGAGGCAGATGGTATGTTCAGGATCGTGTATGCTCAAGCCGGCAAGCTCCTCCTGGATGCTGGAGTGGCGCCGGATATATGCGCCATCGGCCGTGGGTTGGATGCCTTGGGGGGTGCTGATGCAGGCATAACGGCTCGGCACTGCTCCGTCCAAGGGGTTGTCGCGACGGACATAATCCTTGACCCAGAAGGATGAATCGGTAACACAGGCGTACCCTACGAAACAGTATCCCTGGAGGCAGGCCTGATACAAGTGCAGGTTGACGGCTCGCGGCACCGTGGCGGCCAGGTGTTCCATGGCGATGACCCAATCGTGGTTGCCGGGTATGTAGAACACGCGCGTGCCAGGATGGGAGCCCATGAATTCGTTCAAGAGGGGCGCCAAGGTGGTGTCGATAAACTCTAGTTGGTTCTGAAGTCCGGCATTGAAATCAATGCCGCCGGAGAAGAGCGGGGAGAAGCCGCCGAGCTTGGTCGGCAGCAGATCGCCGCCCAGCAGGAGGCAGTCGCTGCCAAGCTTGTGGGCCAGGCTCAAAAGCTCGCCATAGTGGCGTGCTTGGCCATGCAGGTCGGAGGCGAAAAGTATGTTCATCGTTTTTTTACAAATAATTTACAAGCCTTGGCTTGAAATATTCAGATATTCTAGCATAATTAGGCCTCAGAGAGGAACAGCAAATGCCAAGACTCGTTGACATTGTCATGTCGGCCTGGACCATGGTGACCACCATTGCCTATACTATCGTGCTCGGAATCCCCACGATCTTCGTATCGATGGTGAGCAGGACGGGTCGGGCTCCTTTCAAGATCGGCAGACTCTGGGGATGGCTGATCATGAAAACCAACCGGGTGAAGATTCAGGTAGTGGGGATGGAAAAAATTGTCATGCAAAAGTCATATGTCTTCATTTCCAACCATGCCAGCAACCTGGACCCGCCGGCCATTATCGTGGGCTTGAAGCAGCCGCTGCGTTTCGTGGCCAAAAAATCACTGGCCAAGATCCCGATATTCGGTTGGGCGGCCAAGTTGGCGCACATGATCTTTATCGACCGTACCGACAACGCCAAGGCCGTCGAAGTTATCAACAAAGCGGTCAGGGATCTCAGGGATGGCATCAGCGCCTTCTTTTTTGCCGAAGGCACCCGCAGCATCGATGGTATGCTCAAGTCGTTCAAGAAGGGTGGGGTGGTGCTGGCGCTTAAGGCCAAGCTGCCCATCATCCCCATCACGATTGTCGGCAGCCATGCGCTGCTGCCGAAAAAAGCCATGCGCATTCGGCCGGGCGAGATCAAGATCATCGTCGGCGACCCGATCGATACCACGCCGTATACCGAAGCCGACAAGGACCTGCTGGTGAATAAAGTCAGGGAGGTCATCGCCGATACGCTCCAGCGCTCGGGTGAACTCTGTCGGGCGGGTTTTAGGAAGGTGAGGGACGATACCGGCCTTTAGTTCGCAGTCGGGCGCCGGCGTTCGGGGCCCGGAGATATCCGTTTCAAGGCGTGATGATCAGTCCGCCGACGATCTCTTTAAGCTCGATCTCGAAGATCAGGGGCACGCCAGCCAGAGGGTGGTTGGCGTCCAGGGTGATAGTATCGTTGGTGACTTCGGTCACCATGACGGGCATGGCATGTTCGTTTTCATCCACCAGGTGCAGCTGCATGCCGATCTCCGGTGCGATGTCCCCAGGGAAGTTTTCCCGCGGCATGACCAGGACCAAGGTGTCGTAATGTTCGCCGTAGCCGTCTTCGGGATTGATGGTCACGGTTTTTTTATCGCCCGTCTGCATTCCGAGCACGGCTTTTTCAAAGCCGGGGATGACTTGCTCACCACCCAGCTTGAATTCGAGCGGCTCATTTCCCGACGAGGTGTCGAAAATTTCACCGCTTTCGTAACGTCCCGTGTAGTCCACCCGTACTGTATCGCCCTGTTGTGCCGTCCGATTCATGTATGCCCCCCAGATTGTTTGAAAACGGATGTCAACGCTAGCAGATATGGCATGACAAAGCAAAAGAATAGTTATTGAGGATTATGAACAACCATATGGGAGATTGATTGACTTTCCTTGGCGTTGCCCTATAATGGAATCCAAGTGTATACGTAAATCAAGGAGGTAGCATGCGAGCACAGGTAAAATTGGACGTAAGCAAGCGCACCACCATGAGAAAGAAGGTTAATGCATTACGACGTCAGGACATCATTCCGGGCGTGATCTTCGGGAAAGGATTCGAACCGTTGCCGATACAGGTGCGATATAAGGATTTCGAGCTGCTGTATAAGAAAATTCACGGCGCATCGATGTTTGACCTCAATGTCGAAGGTGAATCGATGAAGGTCTTGGTTCATGCCCTCCAGAGGGATAAATTGAGCCATAGAATAAGGCACATTGATTTCCATAAGGTGGATCTCAAGGAAAAGGTTAGCGTGGAGGTCCCCCTGGTTCTGGTAGGCCGGTCAGCCCTTGAGGATGACGGCCTGGGGGTGGTAAGTCAACAGGCCATGACCTTGCATGTCAAATGCCTGCCTAAGGATATTCCGGGCGAGATCGAGGTTGATCGCGCCCTGGTTCAAACCAAGGAAGGCGTAATTCATGTCTCCGACATTAAGCTGCCCAAGGGTGTATCGTTGGCGGGCGAATCTGAAAAAGAACGCATTCTGGCCGCATTCATGGTTGCACGGGCGGCGGAGGCGAAGCACGAGGAGGCTGCGCCTCAGGAGGAGCCCACGGAGCCGGCCGCGTAACCGATTTTATGCTTGATCAGACGGACTGTTAAGGTCGGACAAGGAACGTTCGATAGGGTATATGGGTGAAAGTTGTAAGGAAACCGCAAGGTTTGAGCTGTTTTAACGATGCATGAGCATGCAGGTATAGGAGACGCTATGAGTAGAGATAGAACGCTTTGTCCCATTTGTGCTTGGAGAGGTGATTGCAACAAGAAATTCAGCTCCGGAGATAGCATGAATTGCCCCGATTTCAGCCGCGATGTCACCATCAAAGCTTCGGCGGACGAAGAGCCCAAGGACGCCAAGAAAGAGGAAAAGAAGCCCAAGAAGGGCTTGTGGCCTATCTGACTAGCCTCGCGTGAGCGTGGTATAGGTCAGGAGCGTCCCCTTTTTCTTGATGATCAAGGCCAGAAGCATGTCGTTCTGGAACGTGATGTCCATGCAGTAACCGAGCGAGGTCTTATACAGGATGCGTTCTTCGAAATCTTCACCTGACCAGGTATAGGCGCGAATCTGACAGGACTTATAAATCTTGCCGCTTTCGAGCACGCCGAAGAGGCCGGCATTGTTGTCGATGGTCATGACCATGCCTTGCCAGACCATAATGCGCGGCGGTAAGTAGTAATACTGCGTGCGCGTCCTTGAATCATCAGAATCCACGGATCCGGGCGCTACGAGATAATCCTCCTGCAGGCTTATGGGCAGCGTGGCAAAGCTTGCCTGAGATGACCAGACGACTTCATTCGCATTGGCAATCCTCAGTTTACCCATTGAATTGAAGGTGATGATCTCAGGCCCCGGATTCTGAGGGTCAACGTCTTGGATCGTGGTGGCAATGATATCCGTGCCGGCCGGCGGAATGACCGGCCTGCCCTCAAGCGCTGTGGCCACGGACCAGCGGTTGGCCTGGAACGTGATATCCGGGGCGATCTTGAGCACGGAAGAGATAAGTCCGTCCCCCGCCGGAACCACCGCGCTGTTCCATTTCTGAGCGGTACGGCCATCGGTTATCCGATAGGAAATGAGCTGGTCCGCTTCGTTGAGCAGGAAATGATTATCGTGTCTGGTAATGGCAATGATCGATCCTTGATAGGACGATATCCTCAAGATCGTGTCCTTGTCCGGGATCTTCCACCAGACCGCGGGCTTGTCGCCCTGGAGCTTGTAGATGGCGCTGCCGTCGGCGACGAAAACTGAATCGTCCAGCGTAGTAATTGAGGTCAGAAGGAAGGGCAGCTCGATGGTTTTTGCCGCGGATCTCACGGACGGGGCCTTGAGGGCCGCGGCCGGGACTGCGCGCGGGCCAAAGAGGGCCGCGATCATCTCATCGATTGTGGGTGAGAGCGCATCCGCGCCCGAAATATCCTTATGGTAGCCCTTGGGGGGTACAACCGCCAGGATGGCGTCGAACGAAAGGCTTGTTCCCAGCTGGGAGATGGTGACCGTGAGGTTGCCGGGGGTGGAGAGATCGACCCCTCGGGCGATAAGACGCGCCTGCAGGCTCTGTTCTATGCCGGGTTTGAGCTTGACGAGATCGTCGGGCCCGTTGACCTGCACCGTGGCGTCAAATGCCATGAGCCGTAAAGGGAATAAAAAAAACAGGGCCGCTATGAACACCGTAGACAATCGTTTCATGCCCGCTCCTTTTTTTTGACCTTACCATCTTATAACATGGGGAGTAGGTCATGATAAAGAATTAAACTGTAACGATGAGATCGAAACGGTTTAGTAAGCCCACCTAAAGTGGATTTAGCCTGATGACGATAAGCATCATCAGGAGCGGGGCTATATGAGAAGATACAATGTCTATGCATCCATGTCCGGCAACGGCAGGTTCGAGCTCATTAAGGATAACAACCTCCCTCATGGCAATCAGGAGATGGAATACTGGGCGGAATGCTTCACTTGGGAGGATTTGAAAAAGGTGATCCCCTATTTCCGTGCCCGGGGATGGAAAGTCTTGGTCGAGCCGGTCGAAGAGGAGGACGCCTACGGCAAGATGCACATCTACGCGTTTACCTATGGCGTCAACCATGATATTCAACTGCTCGATGTCATGGGGATCCGGGTTATCATGGCCCGTGATATTACCATACCCAAGGTGATGAAAGATTCTTTTACGCCAAGGTATTGACTTATCTTTTTTTGCCATTAATAATTTTATACAGTTATCAATTCACAGGAGGTAATCAGGATGAGCACCCTTACAAAAAGTGGCATTATCGATGAAATCGTTCTAGACACTGGTTTATCACGCAAAGAGGCTTCGGAGGCGATAGAGACGTTTATTGATATCATCAAGGGTCAGCTCGAGGAAGGGCAGAGTGTTTCGATTTCGGGTTTCGGAAAGTGGAAGGTGCGGGATAAAAATGCAAGGCGGGGTCGCAATCCGCAAACCGGAGAGGAAATCATCATAACCCCGCGCCGCGTGGTCACCTTTTCCCTATCGAATGTCTTACGGGCGAAACTGACCGATACGAAAGGAAAATAGTCCGGACGACAACGGCTTTAGCAAGAAGGAGTCGATCTATAACGAGAGCAGGCGGGGATGGTCCCTCCGCCTGCTCTTTTTTAAAACGTAGGTGTTCTGTCAGTTTCCTGGCTCAATGGCCTCGGTGGGGCACACTTCCGCGCATGCGCCGCAATCCGTGCAGAGTTTGGCATCGATGACATATTTATCGTCGCCTTCGCTGATTGCATTGACGGGGCATTCCTCCACACAAGTACCGCATGAGATACATTCGTCCGTGATCTTATATGCCATGGGTTTCCTCCTTAAGGCTTGTTTGATTCATGCAGCTATAAGAAACGGTTACAAAAAGCAAGCCATTTTTGGCGTTGACCGCACCCTGCGATATCTGTATGTGTCGGAGATGTGGAGGTGCTCATGGAATTTGTCGACCTCATGCAGCAAAACGCCAAGGAAATCGCCCCGGGATATCGCGCCTGCTACGTTCACACGGGAAATGTCACGCTCCAGTACTGCACGATCACGGCCGGCTCGCCCATGCCTGAGCATGCCCATCCCCACGAACAGGTCAGTACGCTCATACGGGGGCGTTTCGAAATGATCGTGGAAGGCAAGACCGTACTTCTGGAGGAAGGATCTGCGCTCGTTATTCCGCCCAACGCCCGTCACTCCGGCATGCCCCTGACCGACTGCTACATCATCGATGTCTTTTTCCCCTGCCGGGAGGATTTTCTTGCCGGAAGATGACCCGCTCAAGGTCCTGCATGAGAGACCTTATTTCTTCGATGAGGGTCTCAAGTTCGCGTGCCGCCAATGCGGCGCCTGCTGCAACGGCGCGCCGGGCGTAATCTATGTGTCGGCCGGCGAGATAGCCCCAATAGCGCAATTTATGGATGTGGATAAGGACGTCTTTATCGCGCACTGTCTGTATCCCTTTCAGGATAGCTACAGCATCCGCGAGGATGAGACCGGCCGCTGCATATTCTATGAGAACGGCTGCGCCATCTATCCGGTCAGGCCGATGCAATGTCGAACCTTTCCCTTCTGGGTCCAGAACCTCCGTTCGATCCAAGACTGGCGCAGGGTGGCGTCCGGTTGTCCCGGCATCGGCAAGGGCCATCGCTACACCAAGGAAGAGATCTTCAAGATCCTCGAATCATCATACGAGCTCTACCGGGTCGTCAAGGATCTGCTTCCATGACTGTGCATGATCATGACCTGAGGCGAGCCCTTGCTGGAACATTGCCCTTGACAGGAGAGGGGTGATCATGTAGAGAGTGAGCAATCGCTCACTAAGGAGATTCCATGGCGCGTGCCACCTTTAACCGCATTCCGCCCGAGAAGCAGGCGCTTGTCCTGGACGTAGCCAACCGCGAGTTCGCCGAACACGGGTACCACAAGGCCAACATCAATACCATCGCCTCCAAGGCCGGCATCTCCATCGGCGCCATGTATAAATATTTTGCCAACAAGGAGGACCTGTTCTGCGAGGCGCTCGAGTGGGGAGTGCGTTTCATACGGGATACCTACGAAGGGGTGGAGCATGCCTCCAACGACCCGTTCGAGAAGATCCGCACCATGTTCTTGAAGGTTCTGGATATTGCCCGCGAACGGCCGCAGGCATTGCAGGTCTACATGGCCCTCCTGGGCTCCAACATGGATGACTTCGCGCAGCGTTACGCCAACATCATCGAGGATGTCGGCCATACCTATCTGAAACATATCATACTCCAAGGCCAGCAGGATGGTTACGTCGACAAGGATGTTGATGTCGGCGCGCTTATTTTTTTCCTGGACAATCACCTCATGATGTTTGCGTTTTCGCAAATCTCACTCTATCTCAAGATCAGACAGGAGACCTTCCTGGAAGGCAGCGTTAATCAGGAACGTGTCATCGACGAGACCATCCGGATCTGCAAGCGCATGTTCGGGACTGATCGGGCCCAAGGCCCGAAAACTTAGGCAGAGGAGGACTGCATGCCGCTATCACAAGAAGAGATCAGGGGTTTGGAGCGCAAGGCATGGGATATCCGCAAGAGCATCATTGAGATAACGTTCACCTGCGGCGGCTCCCATCTGGGAGGATCGCTTTCACAGACCGATGTGCTCGTCGCGCTCTACTACAAGTATCTGAACATCGATCCGGCCAGGCCCGACTGGGAAGACCGCGACCGTTTCATCCTGAGCAAGGGCCACGGAGGGGTCGGCTGGGCGGCCGTGCTGGGCGACAAGGGCTACTTCGACAAGGCCCTGCTCAAGAACTTCAACAAGACCGGCAGCCCCTTCGGCATGCACCTGGATAGCCTCAAGGTCAAGGGCTGCGACGCCTCCACCGGCTCTCTGGGCCATGGTCTGGCCATCGCCACCGGTCTGGCCATCGGCGCCAAGCTCCAGGAAAAGACCTTCCGTTCCTATTGCATGATGGGCGACGGCGAGCTCTGCGAAGGCTCGGTCTGGGAGGCCGCCATCCTGGCCGGACACCATAAGCTCGACAACCTCACGGCCTTTGTCGACCGCAACAAGCTCATGATCGACGGCCCTACCGAGCAGATCACCACCCTGGAGCCCCTGGCCGACAAGTTCAAGGCCTTCGGCTGGGAAACCCTGAACATCGACGGCCACGACTTCGCCGCCATCGGCGGCGCCATTGAGCAGGCCTGGACCGTCAAGGACAAGCCCACCGTGATCATCTGCAATACGGTCAAGGGCAAGTGCGTGGAGCTGATGGAAAATCAGCCGCAGTGGCATTACGGCGGACTCAACTCCGACCTGCGCGATCAGGCCCTGGCCTGCATCGATAGCCACTATAAGACCATTCTGGGATAAGGAGGCAACAATGGCTGAAGGTATGTCATGGTCGGTAACGGATGGCGATAAGCTCACCCAGGCGGAGATCTACGGCGAAGTCTTGTCCCAGTTGGGAGACAGGTATCCTGATATCGTGGCGATCACGGCCGATCTGGCCACATCCACCAAGATCGGGCGTTTCGGCAAACAATACCCCAAGCGTTTCATCAATGTGGGCATTGCCGAGAACTCCATGTTCGGCCTGGCCGCCGGTTTGGCCCTGGCGGGTTTGAGACCGGTGGTCTCCACCTTTGCGGTCTTTACCGCGCTTAGGAGCGCCGAGCAGGTACGCACGGACATCTGCTACCAGAACTTGAACGTCAAGATCATTTCCACGCATGCGGGCATCTCCTTCGGGCAGGCCGGAAGCACCCACCACTGCACCGAGGATCTAGCCGTCATGCGCTCTTTCCCCAACATGACCGTCATCGCCCCGGCGGACGGCATCGAGACCGGCAACGCCGTAGCCGCGGCCATGGAAATAAACGGGCCGGTCTATATCCGCATCGGACGCGGATTCGAGCCACCCGTGTACAAGGAACAGAACTACGGCTTTGCCATCGGCAAGGCCATCACCATGCGCGACGGCAAGGATATCACCTTGATCGCCTGCGGCGTGGGCGTGCTGCAGGCCATGCGCGCGGCCGAGGTGCTCGACAAACAAGGACTTTCGGCGCGGGTGATCAACATGCACACCATCAAGCCCATCGACCGTGATATTATCCTGAAGGCCGTGCAGGAGACCCGCCGCATCGTCACCATCGAAGACCACAGCATCATAGGCGGACTGGGAACCGCCGTCGGCGAGGTCATTGTCGAGAGCGGCAAGGCCTGCGGCTTCAAGAAGCTGGGCGTCCCGGACTGTTTCTCCATCGTGGGCTATCCCGAAGATCTCTACCACCACTACAAGTTCGACGCCGACGGCATCGTGGAGACGGTGGGCGAGCTCATGCGCCGCGAGATCGAAGAGGACGAAGACTGGGAAGACGAGGCCTAGGGGAGGACGGTCATGGCAGACAAGGTCATGCTCACCAATCGCATCATCCTGCGCTCGATCATGCCGCTCTTCAAGGTGCTCTACGAGGCGGACAAGACCCCCATCAAGAAGCTTCTGGCACGTTTCGACGGTGTGATCCAGCTGTATGTCAAGGGTACGGAAACCGGGGCCTACCTTGAATTCAAGGACGGCTTACTGGATGTCATCCAGGGACTGCACCCCAGGCCCGACATTACACTGCCTTTCAAGCACGCCGAGGGCATGAACGCCATGTTCACGGGCGGCGTGCCGGTCTTCGGCGGTTTTCCCAAGGGTTTATGGAAACTGCCCCTGCTCGTCAAACTGATCATGCTCTTCCTGGGCCTGTTGCTGCTCATGCCCAATGTCAACCCTAAGGACCCTGAAAAACGCCTGCTCAAGGTCACACTCATCATGTACATGGTCACCAATGCCTTGAGCCAGCTCAACAAGGGCGGGGATGAGGATATGCAGTTCTGGACCTCCAAGCAGCCCGACCGCATTTATCAGATGTCCGTGGAACCCGGCGGCCCGGCGGCCTATCTGCGCGTCAAGGGCGGCAAGACCAAGGCCGGGCGTGGCTACTATGCCCGCAAAGCGCCCTTCGTGCATATGCAGTTCAATGGCCTGGACGGCGCTTACAAGGTGCTGGCGGAGGGCAAGGACACCCTGCGCGCCACGATCGACGGCGACGTGAAGCTGGTGGGCTCACCCGAATACGCCGGCACCATGGGATCCTTCATGGTGCGTATTCAGGACATGCTCATGCCTGCGAAATAGCCATACGCTTAAGGGGGGGCTCGGCGCGGCGCCGGGAAGCCCCCCCTCATCTTCAAAAAATCTTTTCAGTATTCACTACATATGGTAGGTTGGCCTAGTAGTCGGTCCTGAAGTCACTGGGGCTGGCACATGAAATAATTTTTATTCGGTTATGCGTGATGAGGGGGTCGCATGCGCGATTTTCATGCCAAGAATGTGTATATAACCGGTGGTTCGACCGGGATCGGGTTGTCCTTAGCCCGGCTGATGGCGAAGCGCGGGGCCAATATCATCGTGTTCGCCCGCACCAGACATAAGCTCGAAGCCGCCCTGCGCGAGGTGCAGCGCCGGCGCGTCTCATCGGAACAGCGCTTTGGTTACCGCGTTCTCGATGTGGCCGAGCATACCATGGTGCAGGCGGTCATGGGCGAGGCCGTGCAGACCTTCGGTGCCCCCGATGTGCTGATCAACTGCGCGGGACGAGCCATCCCGCATGCCTTCGAGGATATAACCTTCGCTCAGTTCGACGAGACCATGCGGATCAACCTCTACGGCATCTGGAATACGGTTGCGGCCCTGGTCCCGGCCATGCAAGCCTCGGGTGGGGCAATCGTCAATGTAGCCTCGATGGCCGGTTTTACGGGTGTTTTCGGCTATAGTGACTACTGCGCCTCCAAGTTCGGCGTGATCGGTCTTTCCGAGGTGCTCAGACAGGAACTGCGTCGTGACAAGATAAGCGTGCATGTCCTGTGCCCGCCCGATACGGATACACCCGGTTATGCCGTGGAAAACCTTACCAAGTTACCCGAGACCAAGGCCATATCGGCCGGCGCCCGTATCATGTCACCGGATGAGGTCGCATGGGCCTTGATCAAAGGGATGGCCAGAGGCCGTTTCATGATCATCCCGGGCTGGGAGGGTAAGCTTGCCTATTTCATGAAGCGCCATGTCCCGGCTTTGGTTGACCTGTTTATGAAATCCGCTATCCGTAAGGTGAACCATAAGCGCATCTCATCTTCCGGATCGTAACGTGTAGCAGGCCCAAACCTCAACTAAAACTCCTTGCTTGAAAACCTTCATAAATTATAATATACTTATTTTGACTAATAAGAAGTAATGTTGGGGGTGTTTTTAGCATGTGGGAGGAACAAGCGAGGTACAAGCTCGTAGAGTCGTCTGATTCAGAAACCACCCGAAAGGACATCCTTGAGATAAAGAACAGGCTTTACGAGATCTTTCTCGTGCATGTCGAGACCGGCAACAGCATTCAGCACTGTACCAGCAGACAATTATGGGACATCAAGTATGGGCTGGGCGAGATCCGACGCATCCTGATTCAATATGCGCCGGAAACCAAACGGGCCCGGCCGCTCAAGCTGCTGGAAGAGTACCTGGATGTGCTCAATCTGGCGACCATGCCGTTCGTGTTCGGCAGCGAGAAGCTCTTTTACCCCCGCACACTCTACTCCGAACTCTTTGAAGCCGCCAACGAGGCGGAGTGTCATGACTCGCCCGCGTGGCTCATCGAGCACATGGTAGGATCCCATATCATCTATAACGATGCCGGCTATATCCTGCATGCCACCGGGACCATGGGAGGGTATGACTCAGAGGAGATTATCGGCAAACACTTCGCCCACTTTATCGTGCCCGAGCATCTCCCCGGAGCCACGGAGCAATACGGCAACCTCTTGAAAGGCAAACGCGGATCCCATTCGTACCTCATGCGGCAAAAGGACGGCAGTGAAGACTGGTACACCTCGCACTGCCACCCCTATACCAAGGACGGCAAGCTCATGGTCCTCTCAGCCATTAAACCCGGACAATCCGAGGACTATCTCCAGGATTAGAAAAATAAAGAACGCGAGGATACAAATCATGTTCCGAGATGAAGACGTGCCGGAGTCCAGCTGCAGCGTGAAATCCGATACCAGGCCCGAACTGCTCGAAATCAACCACCGGCTCTTTAATCTCTTTGTCGTGCATCTGGAGACCGGAAATGCCGCCCAGCAGTGCACCAAAGAGCAATTATGGGAGATCAAGCAGGGCATGCAGGAGATCCGCCGCGTGATCATGAAATATGTCCCGGAAGAGAAAAGGCGTGAACCCCTAGCGTTCCTGAACGCGTACTTGAGCGTCCTGGAGTTGGCGACGGCGCCTCTGGTCTTCGGCCGCGAAGGGCTTTTTTATCCACGCCTGTTGTACTCGTCGATCTTCGGAGCCGCCAATGAAGCCGAACGGCAGGACGCGCCCGCGTGGATACTCAACCACATGGTGGGGAAGCATATCATCTACGATGAAACCGGTTATATCCTGCATGCCAGTGGGCCTTTTATCGGGTATGGCAGCGAGGAGATCGCCGGCCGGCACTTTACCGAGTTCATCATTCCCGAGCAGATTCCCCAGGCTCTGCAGAGCTACGCTGGGATCTTCCAGGGCAAGCACGGGTCACATTCCTATCTTCTCAAACATAAGGACGGCGACATTAATTGGGCGACAATGCATTGCCACCCTTACGCCAAGGGCGATAAGCTCATGGTCCTTTCGGCCGTCAAGGAGGGCCGCTTTGAAGACCAGGCCGAGGAATATACGGCCTAGATCAGCGTAAGCGGCCGCCCCTCTCAGGCGCGCACGGTTTTAAGCGACGCCGCCCTGGCTGGCGATAAAGCCTTGCGCCGGTGCCGCGGTATCGGCCGGGGTGCCGGCGATCTTGGACAGATACGCCGCACCCAGCTTGGCGATGTGCTGATCGACGTTGTCGAAGTAATTGAAATGCGTCTGTTCTTCATCGATGATGGTCTCGAAGAGCTTCATGCTGATGCTGTCGCCGTTCTCGCGGCAGACAAGCGCGAACTGGTTGTAGACCTCGATCGTATTGTCCTCGAGTCCAGCGTCGAACGGGAAGATGGCCTCGATCTTTTGACCTTTGAGGACCTTGGCGGCGATGTCGGCCGTGGGCTCGCCGTCCAGTTCCTTGATGCGCTCGGCGAACATCTCGGCATGGCGCATCTCATCGATGGCGATGAGCTTGACCTTGAGCGCCAATTCTCCGTAGTCCATGTTATCAAGATTGTAGTGCTGGTTCATGTACTGGTAGATCGCGTGCAGTTCCATGGAGCGTGCCTTGTTGAGCACCTCGACAACCTTGCCCTTCTTTGACTCTTTGGGATTGCGTGCCATGTCATCTCCTTTCATAACCAGCAATAATCGATATCATTTATTACATGAAAAACAGCAGTACTGACAAGCCGTTTTCGCGTGCGGCGGTGTTTCCCGTATTGACAGGCACGCCTAAGCTCATTCATACAGATACTACTATCTATTTCTATCTATTTTATAGGAGGATATATGGCGTCACCGGCAAGCAAGGTCATGCAAGCCAAGGAGGCCATCAGCACCTTCGTGCATGACGGCGATCATCTGGTGATCGGGAATTATACCGTGGGCACTTGTGCCGAGTTGGTTTTCGAGGTCATCCGGCAACAGAAAAAGGGTCTGACGCTCTATTCACAGTCCGGGGTCTTCGATGTAGAGGTGCTGGTAGCGGGCGGCTGTGTGGAGAAGCTGGTCAGCACCTATGTCTACCGCGCCGGCGGCAAGGAGGGCGGATCGGCGGTCGAACGCGCCTTGCAGGCCGGTACGCTCCAGATGGAAGACTATACCAACTTTCAGTACAATGCCCGCCTGGTTGCCGGCATGCACGGCTTCACCTACATGCAGGTGCTCGAAGGCGCCATGGTGACCGATCTGTTCAAGAAACGCTCTTTTCTGGGCGAGGACAAGTACCGCGTCATCACCTGTCCTTATACCGGCAAGCAGGTCCTCACCGTACCGGCCGCCAACCCGGATGTCTGCATCGTGCATGTGCAGCGGGCCGATCAATTCGGCAACGCCCAGTACTGGGGCGCTTTAGGGAGCGTGGCCGCCGCGGCCCTGGCCAGCAAACGCATCATTATCTCGTGCGAGGAGATCGTTCAGCACGATATCATCCAGTCCAGCCCGCATTTGACCATCATCCCGGCCTACCGCGTGGACGCCGTGGTTGAAATACCCTGGGGCGCGCATCCAACCGAGGTGCTGGGTTACTACAACCTTGACCGCGCCGCCTATGCCAATTTCTTCCTGGCTGACATGACCGGCGAGGGGCTGAAAGCCTGGATGGACGAATGGGTGTATGCCTGTCGCGACCGGCAGGCCTATCTCGATAATTATATCAGCAAGTTCGGATCCCAGGGGCTCGATGCGATCCGCGCCAAGGCCTACTATTCAGCCCCGGCCAATTACGGGGCGGCCTATACCTCATGCTGGGACAACGAGAACCGGGAACGCACCATGGGGGTCACCTTGGCCGAGCTGGAAAAGATCATGGAGGAAAGGGGGTTGCTCTATGGCTAAGCGCTATACGCTCGACGAGCTTTTGATCATCACCGTGGCCCGTGAGATCCGTGATGGCGATCGGGTCATCCTGGGAGTCGGCTTACCGACAACGGCCGGCGCCATGGCCAAGGCCTTGTATGCCCCGCATGCCACCCTGATGATGGAATCCGGGATCATCGACTTTGAGCCCCTGGTGCCGCCCAACCACATCGCCGACGCCAATGCCTGCCGGGGTTTCTCCTCGGCCACGGATTTGTTCTCCATGTTCACCATGACCTACCGCGGCTATGTGGATGTCTGCTTCCTGGGGGTAGGACAGATCGACCGGTACGGGAATATCAATACCACGGTGATCGGCGACTACTACAACCCTAAACTCAGATTGCCCGGTTCGGGTGGGGCCTGCGATTTTCTCTCCTACGCCAAGCATACCATCCTTACCATGCGCGGCGGCGAGTTTGTGGAAAAGCTCGACTACTTCACCTCGCCCGGCTACCTGGAAGGAGGCGACAGCCGCGACAAGAGCGGGTTGTTCCCGGTCGGATCAGGACCATCCATGCTGCTGACCACCAAGGGCGTATTCCGCTTCGACCTCGTGACCAAGGAGCTCTATCTCTCCCAGGTCCATCCGGGGGTGAGTCTTGATATGGTCAAAAAAGACATCCCCTGGGACCTCCAAGTGGCCCAGGACCTTACGATGACACCCGCGCCCAAGGACGAGGAGATCGATTTCATCCGGCGCTTCGCCCCCACCGAGGCCGTGGGGAGAAAGATGATGTACGAGCTGGGCATGATCAATGCCTTGCGCAAGATGCAGGAGCGGGCCAAGTAAACAAGATGGGACAGAGAATTGAAGGGCAGGGGGATGATTTTGAAAGGAGACGCTATGATAAATCGGGGTTATATGCTCCTGATCCTTGGAATCGTGGTTTTGATCGCCCTGGTGATCTCCGGCGTAGACCCGCATGACCGGCTGACGTGGTTCATGGAAGTGGCGCCGGTGCTGATCGCGGCCCCGATCCTTTTCTATACGTACAAGCGCTTTCCGCTTACCACACTCCTCTATGGTCTGATTACCCTGCACGCGCTGGTGCTCATCATGGGCGGGGCCTATACCTATGCGCGCGTTCCGTTGGGCTTTTGGGTGCAGGACCTCTTCGATCTGGGCCGCAACCCCTACGACAAGCTCGGACATTTCATGCAGGGTTTTGTCCCGGCCCTGGTGGCGCGCGAGATATTCTTACGGGGTAAATATGTATCCGGGACACGTATGGCCGCCTTTCTCGCGGTGTGCGTGGCCATGGCCATCAGCGCGTGCTATGAGCTCGTCGAGTGGTGGTCAGCTCTAGCCCTGGGACAAGGCGCGGATGAGTTTTTAGGTACACAGGGATATCAATGGGACACCCAATCGGATATGTTCTGGTGTTTGATTGGGTCCACCCTGGCGGTTCTCGGCCTTGCAAAGGTGCATGATCGTCAGATGGCGGGGCTCGCCAACGTTACTGAGACGGATCAACGCGCGAGATAAAGACGTTCAGGTCTTATTGAGGGTCAAGGCGGCGTCCGAGGCCCGGATATAGAGAGGGTTCACGTCGGCCTCGGCTTTCTCGGGGCTTTCGCTCGCCATGGCTCCGATCACCGCGGCTCTTGGGTGCCACAGCGCTTCAGGGGCTCGATGAAAATCAGGCCCGAGGTCCCTGGCCAGCAGGTCTGAGTAGAGTTCGAGTCCATTGCCCAGGAAGAGCGTGGGACCCGAGCAATAGTCACGGATTTTTTCAGGCGGGAGGTTGAGGTAGGGGCTTTGACGCTCTCCGGAGGCTGAATAGAGGGCGCAGAAGACCTCGCTCTTTCGGGCATCCATGACGGGCACGATGGGTTTATCGCCGGGCAGGGCCGCATGTACCATGGCGTCTAAGCTGCATATGCCCTTGAGCGGGCAGGCAAGCGCCGTGGCCAGTCCCTTGGCGGTGGCGATGCCGATCCTGATCCCGGTAAAGGACCCCGGACCACGTCCCACGGCGATGAGATCGACATTCGCCGGCGTGCAACCGGCCATGTCCATCAGGGTATCGATGAGCTTCAGGAGCATGCCGGCATGACCGCTGAGGACCTTGAGGTCGAGCTCGGCCAAGATGCGGCCATCGTTCAAGAGCGCCACCGAGCACCGGTCGGTGCAGGTATCCAGGGCCAGGACGGGCATGACTACTTTCCGGCAATGATACGGGCGATGTCGTTGTAGAAGGCGAAGAGCATGAGGAGGATCAGGAGAAAGAGCCCGATCTGCTGGGCGATCTCGCGCGGCCGGTCCTTGATGGGTTTGCCGGTGATGCCTTCGATCAGGAAGATCATGAGATAACCGCCGTCCAATACGGGGATGGGCAGGATATTGATAATGGCCAAGTTGATGCTGATGAAGGCGATCAGCGCCAGGAAGGGCAGGGCGCCGGCCTTGAAGGTCTTGCCCGAGACCTGGGCGATCATGATCGGGCCGCCCAGGCTTTCCTTGAGATTGATGGCGCCGCTGGCGATCTTGGAGAAGGCGATGCCCGTAACCTTGATCACCCACCATGTCTGGCTGAAACCGTAACCGATGCCGGACAAGGGGCCGTAGCGCGTGTTGAACGTATCTCCCGCCGGGCTGATCCCGATGATGGGATGTGTGACGGTTTCGCCATAGATGTTCTTGTCCTTCTTCAGCTGCGGCGTGACATGCACGCGGAACTGGGTTCCGCTACGCTCGATAATTACATCCACGGGCTTAGCGCCTGATCTTTCAAGCAAGCCCGGTATTTCATCCCAGGCCTTGATCGGCGTTGAGTCGATGGAAATAATACGGTCGCCGTTCATCAAACCGGCCGTGTAGGCCGGGGATTTGTCCTGGATGGTGCCGATCACAGGCGAAAGCGTCGGTATGCCCACCCAGGCGATCAAGGTGTAGATAAGCACCGCTAGTACCAGATTGAAACCCGGCCCGGCCGCCACGATGGCCGCCTTGACCTTGAGCGGTTTGGCCGAGAACGACTTGGCAGGATCGATATGGGTGAGGATATCCTTGTCGCCCTGTTCATCCTCGCCCAGCATCTTCACATAACCGCCCAATGGCAGGGCCGAGAGCAGATACTCGGTTTCTCCCAAACGCTTCTTGATCAGGGCCGGACCGAAGCCCAGCGAAAACTTTAAGACCCCCACGCCGTTGGCCTTGGCCACCAGGAAATGCCCGAGTTCATGAAAGAAGATCAAAATGCCCAATACAATGACAAACGCAATGATGGTTATGAACATGGTATCAATCCTTCCGTAATGCCGCGCGCCTTGCGGTCCAGGTCCAGGAGGTCCTCGGGGCCGGCGATGTGATCATCCCAGAGGGTCTCCAGGGTTTTTTCAACCAGATCGGTAATGCGGTTAAAGGGGATGCGCCTGTCCAGGAAGGCCTTGATCGCGACCTCGTCCGCGGCGTTCATGATGCAGGGGGCGGTCTCCGGGCGCGACAGAGCCCGGCGGGCGATCCCCAGGGCCCGGAATTTTGTCTCGTCCGGCAGGTTGAACGTCAGCGCCGGCATACGTGAGAAATCGAGCCTAGGCAGGTTGAGATCGATGCGATCCGGCCATGCCAGGGCGATGGCGATCGGCAGGCGCATGTCGGGCAGGCTCAGTTGGGCCTTGAGGCTGGTATCCTTGAACTCTACCAGGGAATGCACGATGCTCTGGGGGTGGATGCATACGTCGATCTGACCTTCCGGCAGGTCGAAAAGCCAGGCGGCCTCGATGATCTCCAGGGCCTTGTTCATCATGGTGGCGGAGTCGATCGTGATGCGCGGCCCCATCCGCCATACCGGATGTTTCAGCGCCTCTTCGGGCGTGATGGCGCCGAAGGTTTCCAGGGGGCGTTCGTAAAAGGGCCCGCCCGAGGCGGTCAGGATGATGCGCTTGATATCCTCATGGCGTTCACCCTGCAGGCATTGAAAGACGGCCGAATGTTCCGAATCGACCGGGATGATGGCCGCTCCTGACTTCTGGGCCGTGGCCCGGATGAACTTGCCGCCCACCACCAGCGACTCTTTATTGGCCAAAGCCAGGGTCGCGCCCATGCGTACGGCGGCCAGCGAGGGCAGAAACCCCGCCGCGCCGGCGATGCCGTTCAATACAATATCAGGCTCGGTGGCCTGCACGAGTTTCACGGCGGCATCCGGACCGGTGAGGAATTCGGGACCGGCCGCAGCCCCGGTCAGAGCCAGACGTTTGACCCCGAAGTCCTGGGCCTGCTCCTTAAGCGTGTGCGAGGCCGTATGGGCCGAGAGACCCACCACGACATAGTGCTCGGGATACGCCCGGATGACATTCAGCGCCGCCAGTCCGATCGAGCCGGTTGAACCCAGAACAAGGATACGTTTCATCTTAGGTCAGCACCTGGATAATGATATAAAGGGCCGCGCCTACCGGAACAATCCCATCCATCCTGTCCAACATGCCTCCATGGCCGGGGATGAGCGATCCCAGGTCCTTGATATTGAATTCCCGTTTGAACATCGAGGCGGTCAAATCACCGATCAGATCGAGGACCGCCACGCTCAGGCTCAAAAGGCCGATCATCCACAGCGCGTAGGTGCCGTTTAAGGGATCGAACAGAGGATAGACGCGGGAAAAGAGGATGCCGGTGAGTACGGCCGCGGCACAGCCGCCCAAGAAGCCCTCCCAGGTCTTCTTGGGGCTCAATCGTTCGGCCAGGCGTTTGCGGCCGAAGTTTTTGCCCACATAGTAGGCCCCGATATCGGCCAGAAAGGTGCACACGAGACCGAAGATCATCCAGAAGCGTCCGTCGATGCCCATACGCAGATTCACCCAGAAGCTCATGAGCACCAGGGGGTACATGAGCCCGGAAAGCGCTAAGGCCACCTCGCGGCCGCTGGCCTGCCGGCGCTCGAACAGGATCAGTCCCAGCACGATGATGGCCAAGGCCAGAACGCTTAAGGTCAGATACGCCACCCAAGACTGTCCCCTCCAGATGAACCATAGGAAGGGAAAGGACCCGTAGAAGACGACCCAGCCCAGAAGGCGGGCGCCATCCGACAGACAGGCACGCATCAGCTCGAAGATGCACAGGGGCAGCACCAGCAGGACCACGATGAAGAACACCCATGATGGACCGAAGATGGCCGGCAGCGCCAGGACAACCGCCAGAACCAGGGCGCTTAAGATGCGCGTCATGGCTTCATCTTCCCCAGGGTCTGTTCGGCGGTCATGCCGAAACGGCGCTGCCGGGAGGCATACCAGGCCAGGGCCTCGTCCAGACAGTGCTCATCGAAATCGGGCCAGAGGGTGTCGGTGAAATACATCTCGGTATAGGCGAGCTGCCAGAGTAGAAAATTACTGATGCGATGCTCTCCGCCGGTACGGATGAGCAGGTCCGGGTCGGGCATGAAGGCCGTATCGAGGTGGCTGGCGAACACGGTTTCGTCGATGTCCTGCACCCCTTTGCCGGCCAAGGCCGCGGCGGCCCGCATGATCTCGTCCCGGCCGCCGTAGTTCAGGGCGATGGAGAGGTGAATCCTGTCATTGCCGCGCGTCTCCTTCATGGTTCGTCGGATCTTTTCCTGCAGCCCCTCGGACAGCCGGGTGATGTCGCCGATCACATGGATGCACACGCCGCTGTCCTTGAGTTTGCCCACTTCATCATCGATGAAGCGCTCCAGGAGTTTGAACAAGGCTTCGATCTCATCCCGGGGACGCCGCCAGTTCTCGGACGAAAAGGCGTAGAGGGTCAGGTAGGGGATGCCGCGTACCTTGGCGGCATCTACGATCGCGCGTGCCGTCCGGGAACCGGATTCATGCCCGGCGATTCTCGGCATGTCCCGCTTCTGTGCCCATCGGCCATTGCCATCCATGATGATTGCAATGTGCGCTATGCTGTTTTGCATAGATCCTGTGTTAACACATGGCTCGATAAAGGGTCAATGATGATTTCCGGGCACTGTCCCAAAGCGTCAAGGTCTTTTAAATCTTACTCCACATGCCGGTGAGCGCTTCATGATGAAAGGCTTGACACAGAGGTGCTATTCATTGGATATCTACATCCGCGGGAGACAGGTATGACCGGTGTCATTCTCATGGGAGGCAAATCACGGCGCTTCGGACAGGACAAGGTCATGACCACCATCGGCGACAAGCCCCTGATCGAACACGTGATCGAGGTGATTGCCCCCCTGATGGACGATATCCTCCTTGTCGGGCCAACACGTCCCGGTATGCGCGGCTTGAAACGCGTGGATGATCTTATTCCGGGCTGCGGCCCCATGGGTGGGATTTACACCGCCTTGAAGACGACCGCCACTACCTTTTGTTTTGTATTTGCCGCCGACATGCCCACCATCCATGCCGGTCTGGTGGCCTATATGCAAAGCCTGGCCGTGGCGCAGGATGTGATCGTCCCGGCTTGGAGCGGCGGGTTCGAACCCTTGCACGCCATCTATAACCGCACGGTGCTCAAGGTGATCGAACCGCTGGTGTTGGAAAGGAAGCTACGCATCGACCGTTTCTTCGACCAGGTGGCGGCCGAGAAGGTCCCGGAAAGCGTGCTCAAGCGTTATGGCGAGCCCCAGGAGCTCTTCGCCAACATCAACACCCCGCAGGACGTGGGCCGCATGAAGCGCCCATGATGGCATTGAAGCCTTTTAGGACAGCGCTTGATTCTTGAACTGGCCCGGAAACCTGTGGTAACCAGGGTCATCTCTCCCGCATAGGAAAGGAAGACCATGAAGGCACGACTGGAACCCGAGATCCTGTGGCGTTGTTTTGAGGAACTCTCGCGTATACCTCGCGACTCCAAACAGGAAGCGCAGGCGCGCGAATATGTGGCTGGGCGGGCACGGACCCGCGGCCTTGAGAGCCGCGTCGACCGGGCCGGCAATGTGTTGGTCGTCAAGCCCGGCCGCCGAAACGGAGAAACGGTCGTACTGCAGGCCCACCTCGATATGGTGTGTGAAAAGGACCGTGACACCGAGCATGATTTCAACCACGACCCGATCCGTCTGGTGCGTGACGGCGCGTGGGTCAAAGCGCAAGGGACCACCCTGGGCGCGGATAACGGCATCGGCGTGGCCGCCATGCTGGCTATCATGGAGGCTGACGATCTCAACCATCCGCCCCTTGAGCTGCTCTTCACCGTGGACGAGGAGACCGGGTTGACCGGCGCCATGCTGATGGAGGCGGATTTTTTAACAGGCAAGACCTTCATCAACCTCGACAGTGAACAGGAGGGCACCATCATCGTGGGGTGCGCCGGCGGGAAGGATACGAGTTTGCGTCTGGCTGTGTCAAAACGGATCAGCCCCAGAGGCTTAGAGCCCTGCCTGGTGAGAGTGAGCGGGCTTAAGGGCGGACATTCCGGCACCGATATCCACACCGGACGGGGCAACGCCGTCTATCTGCTGGCCAGGGCACTTCACGATCTGCCTGTTCAGACGCATCTGGCCGCCATTGCGGGCGGCAACAAGCACAACGCCATCCCCCGTGAGGCCGAGGCCGTCGTGATGATTATGCCCGATGACCGGCCGGCATTACTCCGGGAGCTCGATCGGTTGGGTACGGTGTATGCCCGCGAATTCAAGGGTATCGACGAGAATGTGCGGCTCACCGTGGAGCCGGCTACGGCCCCGGAGTCGGTCATTGTGCCGGACGATGCCAAGAGGATCCTCAATCTCCTTATCGGTCTGCCGCATGGATTGATCGACGTCGATATGGAACGGGGCGCGGTCATCAGCTCGACCAACCTGGCGGTCTGCGCCACCCTGGGCGACAGCGTGACCATTGCCACCTCGCAGCGCGGCACGCTCGTCAGCAGACGCGATGCCATCGCTTCTCAGGTGGCCGCCTTCGGAAATCTGGCGGGTGCAAGCGTGGCCCACCTGCATGTCTACCCGTCCTGGCCTCCGGTCTACGATTCAGCCTTGCTGACAAGCGCCAAGGGGGTGTACCGATCCCTGTTCGGCAAGGCCGCCCTCACCAAGGTCATCCATGCCGGCTTGGAATGCGGGGTGATCGGCGACAAGATCCCCGGCATAGCCATGATCTCCATCGGTCCGACCATCGAACAGGCGCATTCGCCCTACGAGAAGGTGAATATCCGTAGCGTGGAGCGCTTCTGGCGGTTCCTGATACGGTTGCTGGAAGAGCTCGCTTAGCCTTTTTTGAGCCTTAAACCTCCGATATCTCGGCCGAGCGCACCAGCCGGTTGACATCCAGAATCAATGCCACCGACCCGTCGCCCATGATGGTGGCGCCGGAGACGCCGTGGATCTCCTTGAACATCTTGCCCAGATTCTTGATCACGGTCTGGTGCTGGCCGACCACCTTGTCGACCACGAACCCGACGTGCCGCCCGGCGAAGTCGGCGATGACCACCTGTTCAATGGACGGTCTGTCGCTCGTGATGGAGAAGATCTCGCGCAGAGAAATATAGGGGATGATCTCCTCGCGCACCTTGACGAGATGACGGCCGTGCGCATGCCGGATATGCTCGGACGTAAGCTCCACGCATTCCACGATCATGCCCAGCGGCAGGACAAAGAACTCGGAGGCGATGCGGACCAGAAGACCGTCGATGATGGCCAGGGTCAGCGGCAGCTTGAGGGTGATGGCGGTGCCTGTGCCTAAGGTGCTCTCGATCTCGACCGAACCGCCCAGACTGTCGATGCTGTTCTTGACTACATCCATACCGACCCCCCGGCCGGAAACGCTGGTCACTTGAGCGGCCGTGGAGAACCCCGGGGCGAAGATGAGTTGGTAGAGCTCCTGTTCGCTCAAGACGGCATCGGCGGTGATGATGCCTTTCTCGACCGCCTTGCGGCGCAGTACCTCGGCATTGATCCCGGCGCCGTCGTCGGCCACCGTGATCAGGACATAGGCCCCGGAATGCTGGGCCGCCAGTCGGATTGTTCCCTGGGCGGGCTTGCCCTTAGTGGTCCTTTCCTCCGGGGATTCAATGCCGTGGTCGATCGAGTTGCGGATCAGGTGCACCAACGGGTCGGATAGTTTGTCGATCACGGTCTTGTCGAGCTCGGTCTCGGCCCCTTGCATGGTAAACGCGATGTCCTTGCCGAGCTCGGCCGAAAGGTCGCGCACCAGGCGCTTGAACTTGGCGAAGGTGGTCCCGATGGGCAGCATGCGGATGCCCATGGAGATGTCGCGCAGCTCGGCGCTCAAACTCTCCACCTCCTCGGCAATACTCGTCAGTTCGGTATCATTCATCAGGACCGCATGCTGCGAGAGCCGGGCCTGCACCGTGACCAGCTCGCCCACCAGGTTTACCAGAGCGTCCAGCTTGAGGGCCGGCACCCGTATGCTGGCGGTTTCTTCAACCGTCGAGCGCTTTTTCTGGTACTCGCGCACATGCTCCTGTTCCTTGAGCGCCGAGATCACCTGCCCGGTCTTGATCGAACCCGCCTCCACCAGCATCTCGCCCAGGCGCTTCTGCGCATGGAGGGCCTTTTCGAGGTCCTCCGGGCGGATATCGCCGCGTTCGATAAGGATCTCGCCCACCTTCTTATAGGTGGTTTCATCGTCTGCCGGGGTTTCGATGGGCGTTATGGTCAGGTGGCACAGGTCCTCGACGAAGATGAAGGTATCCTTGACCGTATTGATATCGCTTGCGGTGGTAAGGATGATATCCCAGGCCGTGTAGCAGCTCTCCGGGTCGATTGATTCCAGGTCGGGCAGGTTCTGGATATCGGCGATGATGGAGCATTCGCCCAGGGACCGCAGCTCGTTCAGCAGCGGCACGGGGTTGGTGCCGTTGGCGAAGAGGTCAAGGTGCGGCTGGAAACGGATACGGTAGGTCGTCAGGGCCGCGGGCTCGCTTAAGGAGGCTGCCGCCGGCGCGGACGACGCTGGCGCCGGCGCGGCCTCTTCGGACGGCAGGAAGCGGCGAAAAGCAGCGCTTAAGTCTGCGGTCAGGCTTTCATCGACCTCGGCCCGGCCCAGGGAGGCCTCCAGCATGACCTTGACCTGGTCGCAGGCCGCGAGCGTCAGACTGATGAGTTCCGGGGTCACTTGAAGGCTTGACGAGCGCACCAGGTCATACACGGTCTCGATGGTATGGGTGAAGCCCGCGATGTCGTCGAAACCGAACATGGCGCCGGAGCCTTTGAGGGTGTGCATGGCACGGAAGACCCGTGAGATGATCTCCATGTCGTCGGGCCTCTGCTCCAGCTCCAGCAGGGCATCCTCCAGTACGGCCAGCAGTTCGTGGGCTTCTTCCCGATAGGCGTCTTTCTGGATTTCCATGGTATCACCCGATCAGGCGTTTCACGACATTCAAGAGCTCTTCGGGTTTGAACGGCTTGACCATCCAGCCCGTGGCTCCAGCCTGTCTCCCGGCCGTCTTCTTGTCCACGCCGGACTCGGTGGTCAGCATGACGATGGGGGTGAATTTGAAGGCCGGTTCGCTTCGCAAGGCCTTGATCAGCTCCACGCCGTCCATGACCGGCATATTGAGGTCCGTGATCACCATGTCCACGCTGGCCGATTTGATCCGACCCAGGGCATCGCGGCCGTCACAGGCCTCGATCACCTCATAGCCGGCGCTTCTGAGCGTAAACGCGACCATCTGGCGCACGCTCGCGGAATCATCCACGCTTAATATCTTTTTGCCCATGTCATGCCTCTTTCTTCCATATGCAACGTCCCCGCAACTCCTCGGAACAGCCTATCGGGTCGATGGCCATCCCGGCCAGTGCGCTCAAGATTCCTGGAGAGGGCGGCTCTCTAAATTCGATCACCTTGCCAGCCTTGCCAAACGTGCGGTGGGCCGAGCATACCAGCTGCGCACAGGCGAGATCGATCGATTCGGTCTGCGTGGCGTCGATGATGACATGGTCCGCACCGCGGCAAGCCTCCAGCAGGATCTCCTTGAGTCTGGCCGCGTCCTGAATGGCGAGTCGTCCTTGAACCACCAGGGTACGGCTGTCTTGTCCATCAACAAGCGTCAGCGTGGCCATCTTTCCCCCCCCCTTGTCTCGTGTCACTTGGTTCTTCTCTCATCGGCTCTTTTAAGCCCCAACTTTTCCTAGAAGAACTCGATGTTCGAGCCCTCTTCTTTTTCCGCCTGGTCAGGGGCGGCGTCCTTGTCGATATGCCGGGCATGCACGCGGCGTTCGCTGTGCATGGTATACAGCTCATCGATCTGCTCCAGGAACTCCGCGGCCGCGCCCGCCCATCCCTGTGGACATAAGGGCCTGGCGTCCTGGGTGGTCCGCCGCATCAGCGACCCCGCCTCATCCAGCACCGCTGAAACCCTTTCATGGACGCTGATACCGGCGGCGGTGGTGCGGATATCCTTGACCAGCGCCCGGCCCAGATCGGTGATCTCGTCGGTCTTGTCCTGCACGCGCTCGGCGATACCGCTGAGTGTATCGGTCAAGCGGGTGAGCTTTTGCATCAGGTCCCGCATGATCCTGGTCTGGCGTTCCTGTCCGGCCATCAGATCCTGGGTGAAACCCTCCGAGAGCTCGGCCAGGTGTTCAAGGATACCGGTCAGCTCCGCGGTGTTGCCGCGCGTATCGTGCGAGAGCTCGTAGATGCTGCCGGAGATCGTATCCAGCGCCACGCCCTCGACACCCAGGTGAGCGGCCTTGATGCGCGCGTTTAAGGCCAGAAATTCAAGGTTTAAACCGATGGCGTGGATGTCCTGGACAAAGGCGGACATCCGCGCCACCATGGAGCTTACCTCCTGGGCCGTGGTGTTGAGCTCGGTCTGATCTTCGGCCGCGACCATGATATGGTCGATCATCGCTTCGATGCCGTCCTTGATGGCCTGCATGGTGGCTCTACCCTCGGCGTCCGAGGCCCAGGCCACCTGCGCGATCTGGGAGAGGATCGTGTTCTCATCGTCCGCCAGGGCCGTAAGACTCTCGATCACCGTGGTCACGGCTGTGCTGAATTCATCCCTGGACTGGGCGATTTGCGCGCCCTGGAGTTCCAGGGTGTCCCCGAGTACGGCGGCCTGCCGCGTTATCGGGGCGTCTTTCTCGCGCAGCCTGGTCTGGAGGTTCTCCAGCACGGTCTGGACATGCTGGATCTGCTGGCGCGTGATGTCGTGGAACTGCAGTGACATGACGATGTCGCTGATATCGGCGGTGCTGCGGCCCAAGCGTTGATCGATAATGTGCGCGGCCTCGACGGCGTGCTCATAGCGCTTAACGAGCAGACGTTCGCTCTGTGTGGCCCGTGTATGGGCGGCGCGCGCCGAGGACGTGTGGGTGCGGTCTGAATAGGCGACCCTGTCAAGGGCCTTAGCCACTCCGGCAGCGATTTCCTCGCAGGTCACACGGATGGAATAGGCCTTGTCCTTGATGGACGCGGAAAGCTTCTTGACATCGTCCGTAAGATCGCCGAAGCCTGATTGTAGATTCTCGATATGGGCGTTCTCCACCCGCGTCAGGAAACCCAAAATACTCAGGTTGAGAGAGAGCATCTGGAAGGATTCCAGTCCGGCTATGATCTTCTTGAGCTCCTTGGCGTGTTCACCGAAGACGGCGCTCATGCGGCCGAACTGAGCGCTTGATTCGCTCAGATAGGCATCCAACTCGGCAAAAGTGGCGTGCAGGTCTTCTCCTGCGGTCTGGACCTCCTGCCCGGTCATGAGCTCCACCACCGTTTGAGACAGACCGCCCATGGCCTGGGAGCGCGTGTAAAAGGTCTGGAGGTGGTTCCCTAAGGCCAGAAAGTCATCCTCGGTCCCGACCCCCAGTTGCGTCAGCTTAACGCTTGCAAGGGCGCAGGCTTGCTCCCACGCCTGAGCCTCATCGGTGACGGAAGATCTAGCGGAAACGGCAATGCCGCCCTGACGGGAAATCAGCCGCCGCAGCCGCGGTCCTATGTTCATGGCGCCGCCCCTCCCGGCATGGTCTGGCGGTAGACGCGCATGACCTCGGACGGGATGACTCCCAGCGCCAGAACCTTGCTAGCGCCGCCCCGCTTGATGGCTTCCTGGGGCATGCCGAAGACCACGCAGGTTTCTTCATTCTGGGCAATGGTGTATGCCCCGGCCTCGAACATCTCGAAGAGGCCCTTGGCGCCGTCGTCGCCCATACCGGTCATGATGACGCCGATGGCGTTGCGGCCGGCATAGCGCGCCGTGGAACGGAAGAGGACGTCCACGGAAGGACGGTGGCGCGAGACCAGCGGCCCGTCCTTGATCTCCACATAGTAGCGCGCGCCGCTGCGTTTCAAGAGCAGGTGGTGGTTGCCCGGGGCGATCAGGGCGTGTCCGGGCAGCACGGTATCGTTGTTGGCCGCCTCCTTGACCGTGATCTGGCAGGTGGAGTCAAGGCGTTTGGCAAAGGCCGTGGTAAAACCCTCGGGCATGTGCTGCACGATTACGATGCCCGGGCAGTCTCTCGGGAAGGCCTCCAGGAAGACCTTGAGGGCCTCGGTGCCGCCGGTGGACGCGCCGACCGCCACCACCTTTTCCGTGGTTTGCAGCACGCTGTCCGGTTTGGCCTTGGCGATGATCACGTCCGCGCTGAGTTTGGGCTGCACAAGGGTCTTTTCGGTCTCCACCTTGCCAACCTTGACATGTGAGGCGGCGTACACCGAGTCACAGATGAGCGTGCTCGATTCTTGGAGCATCTCCTTGGTGCCCAGGGCCGGTTTGTGGATCACCTCCACGGCCCCCAGGTCCATGGCCTTGAAGGCCGTCTCGGTATTCTTGCCCGCCAGCGAGGAGCATATGACCACCGGTATGGGGTGCTGGCTCATGATCTTTTTCAGAAAGGTCAGTCCGTCCATGCGCGGCATTTCAACGTCAAGGGTGATGACATCCGGGATTTGCTGTTTGATTTTTTCCACGGCCTGAAAGGGATCGGCGGCCAGGCCGATGACATGAAGCCGCGCATCCGCGTCAAGGATGTCCTTGAGCGTCTGCCGTACGAGCGCCGAGTCGTCCACGATCAGGACCGTAACCTTTTTCATTACCTTGTTCCCTCCTTGAAGGGTTGTTCGGGCACCTGGGTCCGGGCCACGAACTTCGTGAGCACTTCTCCGGTGGCGGTGCTGAAGATCAGCTTGCGGCCTTTGTCTCCGCCCACATCCCAGGCCTTGATCCTCAGACCGTGTGCGTCGATCAATTTAAGCGCCATGTCGATGTTGCGCTCGCCCACCGCCAGGCTCTGTTCGCCCCCGCGTTTTTCCGGGAACAATCCCGCCCCGCCGAAGAGCTTGATCTCCAGGCTCTGGGGTTTGATATGATATTGCGCGAAGCGGGCCAGCATCCACTCCAGGCAGCCGTCCACGTATTGGAATCTTCTTGCTGGTTCAATCTCCTTGCGCAGGTCCACCATGGTCGGCATCATGGCATGACAGATGGCCCCGAGGCGTCGCGGACGGTAATACATGATCAGCGACACGCAGGAACCCAAGATGGTGATGACGCGCGCCGGCTCGGTCGCGAAGTGGATCTCTCCGGGTTTCAGGTAGTAGGTGGGTATTTCGAAGCCTTTCGGAGAATGCATGTTAGCGTCTCCGCGACACGGTGTTGGCCACCTGATCCAGCGGCAGATCCATGCCGCTCAAGGTTTCGGAGTGCCCCGTGAACAGGTAACCGCCGGGGGTCAGATGCAGGCAGAGATGGTCGACGACCTTGTGCTGGGTGGGCTTGTCGAAGTAGATAAGCACATTGCGGCAGAAGATGATGTCCATCTTTTCACGGAAGCCGAAATCCTCATCCAGGAAGTTCAGACGCCTAAACCTGACCCGCTCTCTCAATCGGGGAATGACGCGCACTTCCTGGCGGGAAGGGTCACGGCTGCGCAGCAAATACTTGCGGCGTAGCTCCATGGGCACGGGCGCGACGCGTTCCTCGGGGTATATGGCCTGGCGCGCCGTTTCCACCATGCGGGTGGAGATGTCGGTGGCCAGGATGAGGAAGGAGAATCCGCTTAAGCGCGCGGCCAATTCCTCCAGCACCATGGCCAGGGTATAGGGTTCCTCGCCCGAGGAGCAGGCCGCCGACCAGAGCATCAGGGTCCGACGCATGCCGGCCCCTGACGTGCGCATGAGATGGGGTATAGCCGTGTTCACCAGATAATCGAAGTGCTGTGGTTCGCGAAAGAAATCGGTCTTGTTGGTGGTCACCACGTCGATCATGTGGATGAGCTCGTTGGCGGTACCCTCCGGACTGAACAGGTAGCGGCAGTATTCTTCAAAGCTCGCCATGCCCGTGGCCTTCAGGCGCTTGCCCAGCCGGGCCTCCAGCATGGTCTTCTTGACCGGCGGCATCTTGATGCCGCACTCGGTATAGATGAAGTCGCTCAAGCGCCTGAAGAGATTGTTCGATAGGATTTCCTTGTCGTAGGCGCTTGGCGTCTCCATCATATCTTCTCCGTGGTGTCGTGTACGGTAGCTCTCAGGCCGTTACCTCGGGCGCCGCGGCCGAACCATCGCTGGAATGGCCCACGGCCATGAGCTCTGCGGCCGAAAAGACCTTGTCGATATCGAGGATCAGGATGAACTCCTCGTCGCGCTTGCCCATGCCCTTGAGAAACTCGGTGTTGAGCCGAGTCCCGATCTTGGGGGGGGCTTCGATGTTCGTCGGTTCGATCTCCATGACCTCATGTACGCTGTCGGCCAAGACACCCAGGACGATCGTGTCGCCGTCCACCTCCACCTCGCCGATGATGACGCGGGTGTTGACCGTCTGCTGGGTGTCCTCGATTTTGAACTTCTTGTTGAGGTCCACCACCGGCACCACCGCGCCGCGCAAGTTGATGACCCCGCGTACGAAATCCGGGGTCTGCGGCACGCGGGTGATCTTGGGATAGTCGAGCACCTCCCTGACCTTGGCGATGTCCAGGGCAAACTCCTCGCCGCAGAGCTTGAACGACAAGTACTGCCGGGTATCGGTTATCGTATCCACACTCATGACATTCTCCTTTGTCTCTCAACAACATCAATAACGGGTGAAGTCATCGTCGGTGGCATCCCCCGCGCTCTGATCTTCATTAAGCTCGATCAGCACGCCGGATTGGCGGCCCGGCATGCTCTCCGGACCCTTGATGGCCTTGGGCGCCTCGGTTTGCTTTTTGATGGCCGTTGGTTTTAAGATGCCGCGGCGCACGGTCGACGGTTTGACGGTATGCACGCTACGCCTGGCGGTTGTGCCGTCGATCTTGAAGAAGGCGATGGCCTCCTGGAGCTGCATGGCCTGGCTGGAAAGCTCCTCGGCCGTGGAGCTCATCTCTTCGGCCGCCGAGGCGTTCTGCTGCACGACCTGGTTGAGCTGCTGGATGGCGGTGTTGATCTGGCCGGCGCCCGTATTCTGCTCGTTGCTGGCCGCCGTGATCTCCTGCACCAACTGGGCGGTCTTCTGGATGTCGGGTACGATCTGGCCCAAGAGCTTGCCGGCCTTCTCGGCCACCTGCACGCTGTCGATCGAGAGCTTGCTGATCTCGCCCGCGGCCTCGGCCGAACGTTCGGCCAGACGCCTGACGGCCGCCGCCACCACGGCGAAGCCCTTGCCGTGCTCGCCGGCCCGCGCGGCCTCGATGGCGGCGTTCAAGGCCAAGAGGTCGGTCTGGCGCGCGATCTCCTCGATGATGGCGATCTTCTCGGCGATGATCTTCATGGCGCCCACGGTGTCGTCCACGGCCTGGCCGCCTTCCCGCGCGTCCTGGGCGCTCTTGACCGCTATTTTCTCGGTCTGCTGGGCGTTGTCCGCATTCTGGCGGATGTTCGACGCCATCTGTTCCATGGAGGACGAGGCCTCTTCGGCCGCGGCCGCCTGCTCGCTTGCTCCCTGCGACATCTGTTCGGCCGTGGAGCTCATCTGCTCGCTGCCGGCCGCCACGTTGTCGGCCGCAGAGTGCACGTCACCCACGATGGCGCGCAGGCGCTCCATCATGGCGCGCAAGGCATCCGCCAACTGTCCGATCTCATCCTTCTGATTGATATCGATCGTGGCGGTCAGATCGCCATGAGACACATGCGTGGCCAGGTCAACGCCCTTCCTGATACCGGCGGAGATGTAACGGGCAAAGATATAGAAGACGAAAAAGGCGGCGGCAAAGGAGATGACCCCCACGAGCAGAACGATATTTCGGACCGCCTTGGCCGGGGCCAGGAACTCGGAATCGGGCAGGGACAGGCAGATGCTCCAGCCCGTGAGCCCCACCGGCGCGAAGCCCGCAGTCTTGGCCACGCCCTTGAACTTGTATTTCTCGACGCCGGACTGGCCGGCAAGCATCTTTTTCGAGATCTCCTCCATACCCTCCAGGGTGGTGAGGTTGAGCTTCAGGATATTCTCCTTGTCAGGGTGGGCAATGGCGATCCCCTCCTTATTCGCCATAAAGGCGTAGCCGGTCTTACCGATCTTGGTGCCGGCGATGAGGTCGCACAGGTAGCCGATGTCCAGGATATTGGCGATTACGCCCACGACATGGCCGTCCGCGGACATTACCGGGACCGCGATGGGCACGAAGGGCAGGCCCGTGACCTTGTTCAGGGCCACCTCTCCGATGTTGGCCTTGCCCGCCAGGGCGTCCTTGACGTACCCCCGGTCGGCAAAAGAGACCCCGAGGTACTTCGGATCGGAGGCGGCGATGGTCGTTCCCTGTCTGTCCACGGCAAACACCACCTGGGAATTGTCCTTGAGTCCCTCGGTCTTGCTGAATGTCTCGAGCGCTCGGTTGAGATCGGCCACCTCGGCCGCGGCGGCCTGGGCGCTTGAGTTTGCCACCGCCGTGACGGCCCTGACGGTCGTGCTCCCCACCGCCAGGTCCCTGACAACCTTCATCTCACCGGTCAGGGCCAGCTGTACGGCCTGGGCCAGGGTCTTGGTCACGCCCGCGAGCTGTTCGTCTTCGATCTCGACCAGGCCTTTCGTGGACCGAGAGATCGAAAGCCAGCCGACCACCGCGATCGGGATGATGAGTACGATCGATCCCACCAGGATAAGTTTGGTGCCTAAATTAAGGTTTTTAAACATATGCTGCTCCTTGCCGTTCAATCTTGGTTTCCCAAGCCCCGTAACCTCTATTATCGGTTACACCCCTTGCCTATCATGAACGCCTTTTCGGTCGTTGCATGCCCTTTACCGTTTCGTCTCAATAACGCTTGAAATCATAGTTGTTTCCACCCCCCGGCGCAGTACCGTTACATATCTCATATCCCTTCTCGTTTTGTTCTATCTCGGATTGCTATCCTTGTTTGGGATGCAGCCGCGTCGGGCTGGGAAGTTCTCTTGCCGCGGTTGCCGCCTTCTCGCGGTACAGCAGGATCCTTTCGAGGACGGCGGCCACCACCTCCCAATCGCTGTCCAGGGTGCAGATGAAACTCGGGTAGAGCTTGGCGGCCGTGGAGATGGTTTCCTTTTCAAAGTCCGGGATGATCAGAATCAGGGGGATGCCGTCTAAGAAATCCTGCATACCGACCAATTCACAGAGCTGGGTTTTATCTCCCGTGATCAGGACTCCGGCGTCAATGGTCTTGGGCAGCTGAGATAGTCGCTGTTTCAGATCCGGCAGGGTATGGATCAATTCCAGCCGGGTGTGCGTGAATCTGGCGATGATATGACCGAGTAGACCCGCGCTGACGTCGCCCTGGATTCCGCCGGTATACAAAATTATGTTCATGCGCTCCCACCTCGTGCACCTGCATCATGGTTACCTGCCTTAGCAGGCGGTTTCCTCATATGGAGCAGAAACCATGCCAGGTTGAATGTCTTGTTCTGAAACGCATAATATCAATATGTTAGGATGATAGGCCGGGCGATTTAGGCGGGGTTGACGCCCCGCTATTCCGGTATTCCGGAAAATCGCATTCCAATATTCCGGAATCAGGCGTGCTGCCTTAGGCGCCTAGGAACGGAAACCCGCCAGGTTGTGTTTCTTGAGCAGGGTGTAGAGCTGGGATTGGGACATGCCCGAAAGCTCGCAGGCCCGTTGGCGGTTGCCTTCGGCCTTTTCCAGCAGGAGGGTTAAATAGGAGCGTTCGTAGCGGGAGCGGAATTCAGAAAGCGGCGGCAGGTTTCCCGTAATTGACGCGCCCCCCTCGGCCGCAGGACTGCCCAGAGATTGATCCCTCTCATCGGTGCGTAACACGGCCGCCCGATAGGTGTGGGGGATATGCTTGGGATACAAGGTGGGGTCGTTTCCGGCGCTTGCCAGGGCGTATTCGAGCACGTTGATGAGTTCACGCACATTGCCCGGCCAATTCTGGGCCGACAGGACGTCCAGGAATTCCTGGGCGATCCCCTTGATGCCCGTGCCGTATTGCTGACATAGGCGCTGGATCTTGCGAATGGAGATCTCCGGGATATCCTCGCGGCGTTCCCGTAAGGGCGGCAGGATTATTTCCAGGGCCCGCACGCGGTAGAGCAGGTCCTCGCGGAAGGTATGCTCACGCACCATGGTGTCCAGGTCCCGGTTGGTGGCGGCCACCACCCGGAAATCGACCGCGACTTCCTGGGCCGAACCCAGAGGCCGTACCCGTTTTTCCTGGATGGCCCTCAAGAGGGCCTTTTGCATGGCATACGGCAACTCGCCGATCTCGTCCAGGAACAGGGTGCCGCCCTGGGCCTGTTGCAGGAGACCGTCGCGGCGGCGTTCCGCGCCGGTAAAGGCCCCTTTCTCATGACCGAAGAGGATGCTCTCAACCAAGGTTTCCGGCAGGGCCCCGCAATCGACCACGATGAAATTCGCGCCGGCCCGGCGGCTGTTGGCATGGATGGCACGCGCAAAGAGCTCTTTGCCGGTGCCTGTCTCACCGCGGATAAGCACGCTGGCATCGGTGGACGATGCCCTGGCCACGGCCTCCAGGCAATGGTTGATGGTCTCGGAACTCCCGATGATCCCGACGCGGTCAAGCTTCTTGAGGGGGTGCGTTGCGTGTTTTTCCTCGCGATACTGGAGGGCCCGCGCTATGGGCAGGGCGATCTCCTGCATGAGGAACGGCTTGGGCACATAGTCCCAGGCGCCGTGGGTAAAGGCGAGTTCCGCCCCCTGGATACCGGAACCGGTGATGATGATGACCTCAGGATGCGAGGGCGCATGCAACAGCTCCGGTAGGGCCTGCAAGCCATCTCCATCGGGAAATTGCAGATCCAGCAGGATCAGGTCATAGTCGCCGCTACACGCCAGTTCCAGACCGTGCTCCAGGGTGTTGGCCGTATCGGGGACATGCCCCAGACTTTTCACCAGCCCATGGAGCATGCGGCAGAGCTTGATGTCGTCGTCGATGATCAGTATCCTGGCCACGGGGTATTTATCGGTTTTCGGCATGCAAAGCATGATACACGGCGTCGGCCAGTTCGCCGGCGACCAGGGGCTTCATGATCAGGGCCTGAATGCCCAGACGGGCGATCATTTCTTCGGATAACACAACCGAGAACCCGGTACTCAGCATGATGGGGACATCGGACCTGATCTTTCTGAGCTGGGCCGCCAGCTCCAGGCCGGTCATCCTGGGCATGGTCATGTCGGTCAGGATCAGATCAAAGGCCGTTGGATTCCGGATGAAGCACTCCAGGGCGGCCGCGGGCGAATCAAAGGCCTCGACTTCATACCCCAGATATTCCAGGATACCGCGGCCGGAGGCCAGAACGCCCTCTTCATCATCCACGAGGAGTATCCGGCCATGGCCTTTCCGCAACGCCTCCGGCGCGAGATCGCACGTATCGGCTACGCCTTCCAGGGCCGGGAACAGGACATGAAAGGTCGTTCCCAGGCCCGGCTGGCTGGCCACCGTGATGGCGCCATGCATATCGGCTATGATGCCGTGCACGACCGCCAGGCCCATGCCCGAGCCCTCGCCGCGTTCTTTGGTGGTGAAGAAGGGGTCGAAGATCTTGTCTATGATCTCCCGGGGGATGCCGCGGCCGTTGTCGCTGATGCTCAGGCGCAGGTACCGTCCGGGCAGTAAGCCTTTGTAGGTGAGGCTGGCTTCTTGATCTAGGTTGAGCTCGCTCAAACGTATTTCGAGCCGGCCTTCGCCCTGCATGGCATGCGTGGCGTTGGTGCAGAGGTTCATGAGCACCTGATGGATCTGGGTGGGGTCGGCCAGGATCAGGCCGTGGGAGGCCTTAAGGTCCTGGCGGATTTCGATGGTGGCCGGCAGCGAGGCCCTGAGAAACTTGACGGTCTCCTTGATCAACGGGACGATCTCCAGAGGAGTGCGTTGAATGTCGGCCTGGCGGCTGAAGGTGAGGATCTGCCTGATCAGGTCGCGGGCCCGGATGCCGGCCTTGAGCACCTCGTCCAGCTCGCCAGCGATCGCTTGGCCCTGTTCAAGTTTCAACTTGGCCAACTCGGTATAGCCCAATACCGTGGAAAGGATATTGTTGAAGTCATGGGCGATGCCGCCGGCCAGGGTGCCGATGGCCTCCAGCTTTTGAACCTGCATGAGCCGCGTCTGGAGCCTTTTGCTCTCTTCTTCTATTTCTTTCAAGCGGGAAGCATGCTCGATGTCTTTGAACGCCCGTGTTACGATGGTCGGCAGCCGATCGAGTAGGGCGGTGTCCTTGACGAGGTAGTCCTGGGCGCCGGCTTTCATCATGTCCACGGCGATATGCTCGTCGCCGTGGCCCGTGATCACAATGAAGGGCGGCGCCGCCTGGCTTTTGCCGAGACTCTCGATCAGCATTGATCCGGCCATATCCGGCAGGGAGTAATCCAAGAGTAGGAGATCGGCGTGGTTCTTGGCGAGCCATTCCAGGGCCTGGGATCCGTTGAAGGTGCAGGTGCAGCCAAGTCCCTGATCACTAAGCGTCTTGTGGATCAGATCGGAAAGCCCCGGATCATCTTCCACGATCAGAACCGAGCGCCGCGCATCTCCGTGGGCTGACTGGACGGTAACGTCAAGTGTCTTCATCGGCATTACCTCCTGCTTCATTATTCAAGAATAAGGTTCTGCCGTACAGAGTCAATACGGCAACGCCGTGGGACCGCGTCTTCGCTAGAGGATGGCCTCGACAAGGTGCGGGCCTTCTTCCGCCAGGGCCGTCTCAAGTGCCCGGGCCAGTTCTTGGCAGCTTCTCACCGCGCACGCCTTAACCCCCAGACCTTCGGCGGCCTTGACCCAATCGATACCGGCCAGATCGGTGAGCCGGCGCGCGTTTGCGCCCGGGTCCATCGTGCCGGCGCGCGCCAATTCCACTTTGAGGATGTCGTAGCTGCGGTTGGAGCAGATAATCGTGGTGATGTTGAGCCGTTCCCTGGCCTGGGTCCAGAGTGCCTGTGGCGTGTACAGCGAGCTGCCGTCGGCCTGGAAGTCGATCACCTTACGCTGAGGGCAGGCCAGGGCGGCGCCGAGCGCGCAGGGCATGCCCTGACCGAGCGAACCGCCGGTGAGCGTCAGGAGGCTGAAAGGGGGCACGCCGGCCGTAATCGGATAGTACATGAGACCGGAGGTGATGGCCTCCTCGACCACGATAGCATGCTCGGGCTGGAGGGCGGCCAGAACGGCGCATATGGCCGCGCCGGTCAGCGCGCCCGAGGGCACGTCGGGACGCTTGGCCGGGGCCAGAAGGTCTTGCGGAATTCCTTCCGGGGCTTTGAGGGTATCGGCCAGGGCAGTTAGAGTCGCGACCAGAGAGAGGGGTTCTTCTCCCAGTATCAGGCTTCTCTGGGCATCGGACACGTACCGGCCGGTCATGCCCTGATAGCCGAAAAAGGCGATCGGCTCCCTAGCCCCCACGATCACGAAGTTCGTATAGCGCGACAGCATCGGCACCGCCATCTCGGGTAGATAGGGGATGCGCTGGACGTCCGGCAGGCCCGCCCCCCGCTCGATGCGGCCCGGGAAGTTCTCGGAGAGCAGATCGCAACCGGCGGCGGCACGGATACGTGCCGCCTGCCTTAGGCCTTCGGCGCTCAAGGCCCTGCCGCCCAGCAGCAGGGCGTTCTGTCCGGGCGCCTTCAGGAGATGCGCGGCTTTTTCAAGTGCGCGTTCATCAATGGTTGTCCGTGGTGAAGCGCCGGCCACGTCCGCCTGGTCCTGTGCGGTGTCCCATTGATGGTCCTGCGGCACGATCAGGGTGGCCACCGCGCCCTGGCGCGCGGCGGCCAGAGCGGATATGGTATCCTGCTTCAGGCTGGAGGCCGAGGTGCTGGCGCGATACCACCCCGAAACTGTACCGGCCAGGGATAGGATGTCCATAGCCAGCGGCGGGTCGGCTTGTCCGTGCCAGGTGGCATGATCGCCGATGACGTTCAGGATGGGTGTATGCGCCCGCCTGGCGTTATGGAGGTTGGCGATTCCGTTCGCCAGACCGGGACCGAGATGCAGCAGGGTCATGGCGGGTTTGTCAGTCATGCGTCCGTAACCGTCCGCCGCGCCCGTGCACACGCCTTCGAAGAGTCCCAGCACGGCGCGCATACCCGCGACGCTGTCCAGGGCCTCGACCAGCGGCATCTCGGTGGTACCGGGGTTGGCGAAACAGAGCTCTATGCCCTGGGCCACGGCGGTCTTGATCAGGAGTTCAGCACCCTTCATACGTGATGTTCCTTTCCCGTTATGATTGCGACCGACGCCCTAACGTCAATGTATATGGTGCCCTTCTTGCCGGGGGGAGTCAAGTTCTTATCATGTCCTGGCATTGGCGGCTGGAACATGACCGTTGACACTTTTCCCTGGCGACCCTAAGAATGAAAAGATGCCTTTTCAAGAGGGAGTGATGCCATGCAGGGAAAGAAAGTCAGTGAAAGCACGGTGATCATGGCGCAGCTCATGACCCCGGAGGACGCCAACCCGGCCGGCAATGTGCACGGCGGCGTGATCATGCGCCTGATCGACAATGCCGGAGGCACGGCCGCGGCGAGACACGCCCGCAGCAATGTCGTCACGGCCTCCATCGACCGGCTGAATTTTCACAGCCCGGTCTTCATTGGCGATTTCGTAACCATGAAGGCCAGCCTCAATATGGTCGGAAAATCATCCATGGAGGTCGGCGTGCGCGTGGAGGCCGAGAACCTCATCACCGGAGAAGTGCGCCATACGGCCTCGGCCTATCTGACCTTCGTGGCCCTTGACGTCCAGGGACTTCCCACCGTGGTGCCGCCCCTGATCCTTGAAACCGCGGACGAGCATCGACGCAACCGGGAAGCGCAGGCGCGCCGCCGGACCCGCATCGAAGAACGGAAAAAGGAAGAGGCCTGTCAGCACCACAGGAAGGGTTGCGGCGAATAACGCCCATAAGCCCCTAGTACAGGATGATTCCGTGCGGTGCACGAGGATATCACCACCATGATGTCAGCGCCGTACCACCGTTCCCAGGTGTTTCAAAAGGCCGGGACCGCGCAGGACACGAAGAGGGCTCTTTCGAAAAACTCTTCTTCGTGTCCTGCGTGATGTCAACAAAAGGCTGATCTTTTAATAGGCGTAAAATCCCTTGCCGGTCTTGCGTCCCAGCCAGCCGGCCTCGACATATTTGCGCAATAGGGGGCAGGGCCGGTACTTTGAGTCGCTAAAGCCCTTATAGAGGGTTTCCATGATGGCCAGGCAGGTGTCCAGGCCGATCAGGTCAGCCAGGGCCAAGGGCCCCATGGGGTGGTTCATGCCCAGCTTCATAACCGTGTCGATGGCCTCGACCGTGCCCACACTATGGTACAGGCAGTAGACCGCCTCGTTGATCATGGGCATGAGGATGCGGTTGGCGATGAATCCGGGAAAGTCACCCGCCTCGGCCGGGGTCTTGCCGAATTTGATCGAAAGGTCCCAGGTGGTCTGGAAGGTTTCCTGAGAGGTGGCCAGCCCGCGGATGATCTCGACCAGCTTCATGACCGGCACCGGGTTCATGAAATGCATGCCGATGACCATCTCCGGCCGGTTGGTCTGGGACGCGACCCGGCCGATGGGGATGGACGAGGTGTTGGTGGACAGGATCACGCCCGGTTTGCAGATGGCGTCCAGGTCGCGGAAGATCCCGAACTTGATGGGTTCGTTCTCCGTGGCGGCCTCGACCACGAAATCGGCCGCGGCCATGTCTTTTAAGTCGGTGGTGGTCTTGATGCGCCCCAGCACCGCGTCCCGTTCGGCCGTGCTCAGCTTGCCCTTTTCCACGGCCTTGTCCAGGTTCTTGGAGATGACGCTTAAGCCCTTGACCACGAACTCGGTCCTGATGTCATGCATGATGACATTCAGGCCGCTGGCCGCCGCCACCTGGGCGATGCCGCCCCCCATCTGACCGGCGCCGATGACGCCGAAGGTCTTGACCTCCATGAGTTACTCCTTTTTGGTTGCGGGCGGGTTTTTTAGCGCCGCACGATCATGGCCACGGCCTCGCCGCCGCCCAGACACAATGACGCCAAGCCCACGTGCTTGTCGCGGCGCTGCATCTCGTAGATGAGCGTCGTCAGCACGCGCGCGCCGCTGGCGCCGATGGGGTGCCCCATGGACACCCCGCCGCCGTTGATGTTGACCTTCATGGGGTCCAGGTTGAGCTCCTTCATGACCGCTACCATGGAGCCGGCAAAGGCCTCGTTGATCTCGAAGATATCCACGTCCTGGATATCGATGCCTTCCTTCTTGAGCACCTTGGGGATGGCCAGCATGGGGGCTACGAGCACATACTTCATGTCCAGCGCGGCCGAGGCCTGGGCGCCGATGACGGCCATGATGGTCAGGCCCAGCTCCTCGGCCTTTTCCCGGGACGTCACCACTACGGCCGCGGCGCCGTCGGATATGATGGAGGCGTTGCCGGCCGTGGTCACGCCGCCCTTCTTGAAGGCCGGCTGCATCTTGGCCAGCGCTTCCAAGGAGGTCTCGCGCGGGCATTCATCCACGCTGAACAGGGTGGTACCACCCTTGCGGTCCTTGATCTCGACCGGCACGATCTCCTCGGCGAAGCGGTCTTCGCGGATGGCCGTCATGGCGCGGCTGTAGGAGGTGTTGGCGTAGCGGTCCTGGTCCTCGCGGCTGACATTGTACTTTTCCGAGCACAGCTCGTTGGAGATGCCCATGTGGAAATCGTTTACAATGTCCCACAGCCCATCATGCACCATGTGATCGCGCACGGCGCCGTCGCCCATGCGGTAGCCGAAGCGGCCTTTTTCCAGGTAATAAGGCGCCATGGTCATATTTTCCATGCCGCCGGCCACCACGATATCGGCATCGCCGGTTTGTATAGCCTGGGCCGCCAGCATGACGGCCTTGAGCGAGGAGCCGCAGACCTTGTTGATCGAGAGGCACTCCACCTCCCAGGGCATGCCGGCCTGCACCGCGGCCTGCTTGGCCGGGTTCTGTCCGTAGCCGCAGGGCAGGACGATGCCCATGATAACCTCATTGACCTGTGCTTTCTCGATACCGGCCCGCCGGACGGCCTCCTCGATGACGATGGCGCCCAGCTTGGTGGCTCCGATATTGGCCAGGGTGCCGTTGAAATTTCCCAAGGGAGTCCTGACGGCACTCACAATGACTGCTTCACGCATGATTTCACCCACCCCACTATTGATTTTTTTTTGAGAGCAATCAGCTCTGGTTAACCAAAAACGTGTGGGAATTCAAGTGAAATATCCGTCTACCCGGTCTTAAGGAAGAAGCAAACGGTTGACTTCAGGGCGTGTTGGCCGGTTTAATGGACAGGGCCTCAAGGAACCCTTCTTTATTGGTTATATACTGGACCCTCACCTCACGGCCCTGTTCCAGCTTATCAAGTGCAATCGCCTTCCAGTCAGAACCGTAGACGGTGGTGGTTGACCGTACCATGAAGACGAATTGTTTCCCTTCTTCAACGAGCAGACTGATTTTGGGCCGGATGCCTTTCGCCGGCTCCGGGAGGTCGATGGCCTCAATGATGCCTTTAATTTCCGACGGTAGCACTGCTTTTTTAACAAGAGGAGGAGGGGGGCTCTCTTTCTGTGATTTCGCGTTGATACTCTGACCGAAACACACAGAGGAGAGGACCCCAAGGGCGAATAGCATGGTGGCAACCCTTTTCATCCTCCCTGTACTCCCAAGGACGAATTGTTATTCGGCCTTTTTCTCGGCTGGCGTCGCTTCAGCCTTGACGTCCTTCTTCACATCCTTTTTCAGCGCTAACTTGACATGCTCAACCTTGATCTTCTCCGCGTTGTTGGTGCCGGCCGCCAGCGTAACCTTGACCATTTCGCCCTTTTTCAACTTGGCGAGCTCTTCCGCCTTGACGACAATGGTCTTGCCCTTTACCACGATCTCGTTCTTGGCCGTATCAATGCTCTCGATCTTGCCTTTGACCACCGCGGACTTAGCTTTTTCAACCTTTGCGGGTGTCGCCGGGGTAGTCGCGGTCACCGGGGCGGCCGCGGTTGCCGCCAATGCGGGCTTTGCCGCAGTAGCCGGCTTTGCCGCATCGGCCGCAAAGGCCATCGTGCCGAAGCATACCAGTGCCAGTACCGTGATGATGCTCATAACCTTTTTCATTGTTCATGCCTCCTTTGGGATTGTCTTTATGAGGCCTCTTTACGCGAACAAGGATTAGACGATCATTAGTAGAAGATTAGAATATTCTCATGATTGGGTGTAAGGCGGTGTGCCTGCCGGGAGGATGTTTGATATGATCAGGTTCATGGGCAGCGATATCAAGAAGGTCGTGCCGCGCCCCAGGATGCTCTCAACGCGTATAGAACCGCCGTGGGCCTCGATGATGGAGCGGGCAATGCTGAGCCCGAGACCAAACCCGTCAGAGCTGCGCGATTTGTCCACCTGATAGAATCGGCCGAAGATATGGGGGAGGTCCTGTTCGGGTATGCCTACGCCTGTATCGGATATCGTCACGATGGCGCGGTCGTTTTCCCGTAACACCTCGATCGAGATCTTTCCCTTTTCCGGCGTATATTTGATGGCGTTGTCGAGGATGTTGATAAAAGATCTGATGATCTTATCGCGGTCAAGGGGGAGGATCACATCCCGCTGGGTCACGAGATCGACGGCGATGCCTTTCTGGCGTGCGAGGACCTGCATGTCGTCAAGAATGTCGCGCACCAGGGCGGCAATGTCGCAAGGATCCTTTGCCAGGGTTGCAGAACCGTTGTCCAAACGGGCGAGGGTCAGCAGATTTTCAAGGAGTTTTCCGATCCTTGTCGTCTCCTCGAGGACGCTTGCGAGTATCGCGGAATACTCCTGGGCGCTGCGCTGTTTCTTGAGCGCCACCTCCAGCTCCCCTCGCATGATGGTCAACGGGGTCCTCAGTTCGTGAGACGTGTCCTGGATGAACTGCTTCTGCGAAATGAATACCTGCTGTATCTTTCCGAGCATGGCATTGAAGGTCTCGGCGAGCTCCCGGATTTCATCCTGAGTTTGGGGAGGTGATATCCGCAGGCTCAAATTCTCCGCCGTGATCTGCCTGGCGGTCTCAATCATGTTTTTGATGGGTTTCAGGGTGATGCTTGCCAGAAACTCGCCGGCAAACAAACTGGTAAGGACTACGGTGATGGGCAGTAAGAAAAAGAGGATGAATCTGAGGCCTTTGAGCGTATCCCGGATGGAGTTCAAGGGGCCGGCAACTTGGACGATATAGGCCATCTTGCCTTCTTCGAAGACAGGGATCTGAAGGACACGCAGTTCGATGGATTCTTCGTCTTCCACGACCTGGCGGTCTTCGTATACGGTCCTGTGTGATGCAAGGCTGTTCAGTGATTTTCCGGAGATGTTCAATTGCTTCAAGGCATTGCGGGAAAAGGCGATGATCGCGCCGTCGGGTTTATAGATCTGCACGATGATATTCATCAAATAAGGATCGTTTGAACGCTCCTCCATCCAACGCCGGGCGATCTTGAGGAAATTCGCGTTATTGATCTTGCTGAAAACGCTCTTTCTGGCTCCATGCTTGATGGCGTCGATCTTCTCGGTTTCCCAGTAGGTATTAATCGAGCGCGCAATGCCCTCGGCCTTGGTGAGCAGCAGGTCGTCCATCTGGTTCTTCAAGGTCGTCCTGACATTGAAGTGGAGAGCCACGGCAAAAATCAAGAAGGTCACCGCGAGGATGAGCGTATACCAGAAAAAGAATCTGATCCTGATGGACTTGAACATATCAGCCCTTCAAGACATAGCCTCTGCCGCGCACGGTATGAATGAGCTTCTTTTCAGAGTCCCGGTCGATCTTGTTTCTCAGGTAATTTATGTAGACATCGATCACATTGGTGAAGGTATCGAAGTTGATGTCCCAGACATGTTCGGCGATCATGGTGCGGGTCACCACACTGTCGGCATTGCGCATGAGGTATTCCAGCAGGGCGAATTCTTTCACGCTCAACGTGATCTTTGCTCCGCCTCTCATCACCGTATGGTTGACGGTGTCGAGCACCAGGTCGTCCACCTGGTAGGCGGTTTTCTGCCGCTGGTATTTCTTGCGGAGCAGGGATCTGATCCTGGCCAAAAGTTCTTCAAAAGCAAATGGTTTCGTGAGGTAATCGTCCGCCCCGGCGTCCAGCCCTCTCACCTTGTCCTTGACGGCGTCCTTGGCGGTGAGCATGAGGATGGGGGTATGGTTATCATCGGCCCTCAATTTCGTACAGAGGGCGACGCCGTCCATCTTGGGCAGCAGGATATCGAGCAGTATGGCATCATACTCGTTCGTTGACGCAAGGAAGTAGCCCTCGTCGCCGTCATGGGCCATGTCCACGGCATAGCCTTCTTCCGTAAGCCCATGGCCGATGAAGTCGGCCACTTTCTTCTCATCTTCGATGACGAGGATGCGCATGGAACCTGGATAACCCATTTGATATCGTGAAGCAACGGTTTTGAGGAACCGTGAGGCTGATCCTTAAGGGGGCCTCGCTGGGATCAAACGATCCGGATCTCTGCCGGCGATACCTCGGCCGCGGTGTTTATTGCAGGTCCTTGGGCAGGGCGCGCAGGTGGGCCGTGGCGCGGAGCTTGGTGGCGAAGTCCTGGAAGGCGCGTTTGACCGCGTCCTCAGGCAGGCCCAGGACCGCGGCCGTCTCTTGCACCGGGACCTGGTGCTCCCAAGCATAGAGCAGGTGGTCCAGGCGCTCGAAGGGGATGCGGAAGAAGAACTCCTGGTCCGAGACCGGCAGGCTGAAGGTGTCCGGGCTGGGTGTGCGGTCGATGATCTCCGCTATTACCCCCAGGTGATGCGCGACCTGGTAGACCTGGTTTTTGTACAGGTGCGCCAGGGGCTCGATATCCGTGCCGCCGTCGCCGTACTTGCAGAAATCTCCCAGCAGGTACTCGGTGTGGTTGGTCGTGCCGCTTACTATCAGGCCGCGGCTCTCCGCCTCGGCATAGAGGTGCAGCATGCGGGCGCGGATCTTGATATTGGCGAACGACGTGATGGCGCGGAAGGCTTCCATATTCAAGCGTTTCTTTTTAAGCTGGCCATCCGGCAGTTTGACCTGCAGCATATAGACGCTGAAGGCGTCGCGCTCTAACAGATCCGTGGGCAGGGTGATGTTGTAGCGTGAGCCCGGCACATACTCGGGTAGGAGCGACTGGATATAGGCGTCCCGCTCGGCATACGGCCTGACGGCTTCCACCGTGGCGGTGATGTCGCGCACATGATGCTCGATGCCTAAGGCCAGGGCGTGCTTGACGGCGAGTTCCCGGCTCACGGGGTTCGATTCTTTTTCCGGCAGGACAAGGCCGACCACTTTGTCCGGACCCAGGGCGTGCACGGCCAGGGAGGCCATGACCGCCGAGTCGATGCCGCCGCTTATGCCCACGATCACGCCGCCGCGGCGCAGGGAAGTCACCTGCTCGCGCACGAAATCAGCCAAACGCTCCACCTCGGCCGCGGCATCGATGCGTAGGACATCCATGGAATATGTCATGGGAACACCTCGTCTTGCGCCCGCTAGAGACTCCCGTCCGCGTGGGGCAGGATGCCTTTGACGTCGTAGACGATGCAGCCGGGCGCCTTGAGGACGTTCAAGTCCATGGCGCGAAACGTGGCGTGCGCCACGGCCATGACCAGGCCCTGATAGCGTCCCAGCCGTTTTCCCGGCGTCAGGTCGATGCCGTATTCGTGGCGCACCTCGTCCGGATCGGCCAGCGGGTCGTAGATCTCCACCCGGCAGCCGAACTCCATCAGTTCCCGGATGATGTCGATGACCTTGGAGTTGCGGATATCCGGGCAGTTCTCCTTGAAGGTGACCCCTAAGACCAGGATGCAGGCATCGGTGATCTTGTGGCTGTTTTTGATCAGGAGCTTGATGACCTGTCCGGCCACGTACGGGCCCATGCTGTCGTTCAGGCGCCTTCCGGCCAGGATGATCTGGGGGATATAGCCCAGACCTTCGGCCTTGTGGGTCAGGTAGTAGGGGTCCACGCCGATGCAGTGGCCGCCCACCAGGCCGGGCTCGAAGGGCAGGAAGTTCCACTTGGTCCTGGCCGCGGCCAGGACATCGCCGGTGCGGATGCCCATGCGGGCAAAGATCATGGCCAGCTCATTGATGAAGGCGATATTGATGTCGCGCTGGGAATTTTCGATGACCTTGGCGGCCTCGGCCACCTTGATGGAGGGCGCCCGGTGCGTGCCGGCCGTAATGATGGAGGCATAGAGCGCATCCACGGCGGCGGCCGTCTCCGTGGTCGAGCCCGAGGTGATCTTTTTGATCTGCGGCAGCCGGTGGGCCTTGTCGCCGGGGTTGATGCGTTCCGGGCTGTAACCGCAGAAAAAGTCCTGGTTGAAGCGCAGTCCCGAGGCCTGCTCCAGGATGGGCACGCAATCCTCCTCGGTGCAGCCGGGATAGACCGTGGATTCATAGACGACGATATCGCCGACTTTAAGCGCTCCGCCCACCGTGGCGCTGGCCTTTTTGAGCAGGGTGATATCCGGGCGATTGAAGCGGTCGATCGGGGTGGGCACGGTGACAATGAAGGTGTTGCAGTCCCGCAGACTGTTCGCCTCGGCCGTGAAACGCAAATGGACGGCAGGGGCGAATTCATGGGCCTCGATCTCCAAAGTGCGGTCGAAGCCATTTTCAAGCTCCTCGATGCGCCGCGTATTGATGTCAAACCCCAAGGTGGGATAGATCTTGCCGAACTCCACGGCCAGGGGCAGTCCTACGTAACCCAGGCCGATGATGGCGATCCTGTGCCGCATATAATCCTCCCCTTACAAAGTTAATCGGATGTGCCGGTTGTTAGCATGGAAAAGACGCCGGGGCCAAGTGTTTCGTGCCTGCTTCATCGCGGGACGATCTTATCGGCCACGCACACCCGGTTCTTGCCGCTGCGTTTGGCGATGTACAAAGCCCCGTCGGCGGACCTGATCAGGGTTTGCTTGTCCCCGGCATGGCGGGGGAATGAGGCCACGCCCGCGCTGATGGTTACGCGGATCTTTTCATGGCCGTGCTGAATCTCCATCTGTTCTATGAAGTCGCATATCTTCTCGGCCGCCACCCTGGCGTTTTCCAGATCCGTTTCCGGCAGGATCAAGACGAATTCCTCGCCGCCGTAACGGGCCGCCACGTCCACCGCGCGCGTATTTTTTTTGATCGCCCGCGCCACGTGGCGCAGGACCTTGTCGCCGGTGGGATGGCCATAGGTGTCGTTGATGACCTTGAAATCGTCGATATCCATCATGACGATCGAGAACGGGCGTTTGAAGCGCTGGTGGTTGTGGACCTCCTGGTCGAGCAGGAGCTGGAAATAGCGGTGCACGAAGAGCTTGGTCAGGCCGTCGGTGGTGGCCAGCTCGAACAGGCGGGCGTTCTCGAGCGAAATGGCGGCCTGGGCCGAGATGACGCGCAGGAGCTTCAAGCGCTCGGGCGTGAAGGCGCCTGCGACAAGGTTGTTCTCCATGTACAGGATGCCGGTGAGCTTGCCCTTGTTCATGATCGGGGCGCACAGGATCGATTTGCAGGCGTGCTTCTCTATGTAGGCGTCATGCTGGAACGCCCCTTCTTCCATGGCGTTGGCGATGATCATGTCCTGGCCGCTGCGATAGACGTAATGGACGATGGTCCGCGCCAGGTTTTCAAATGTATCCAGGGCTTCGGACTGCAAGACCCTGATCTCGCCCGTTTGCACCTCTTCCGAGGCCTCGATGGTCAGGCGGCCGTCCGCTTCCAGGATCAGGAACCCGCGCTGGGCCCCGGCATTGGTGATAAACATATGCATGACCTTCTGTAGCAGCCGGTCCAGCATGATCTCGCTGGAGATGGTCTGGGAGACCTGCATGACCGTGGAGAGGTCCAAGAGGGTCGAGGTCGTGCCGGTGAACGTGGTCTCGAAGCCCGAGTCGGTCTCATAGTTCTTCTCACGGCGCTTCAGGAAAGGATATTTTTCCTCCAGATACATGGCCCTGTTCATGGCGCCGATCGAGCAATGGACCTGATGGCACAGGGTGAGGTAGGTGCGGGCCTCATGCTGGTAATTGCCGGCCCCATAGAACTGCGCGGTCAGCTGGTAGGCCACGGCCTCTTCAGGGGGGTATTCGTTCTTGTGGGCCTCCTCGATGGCGAGATGGTAGAGCCGCATGGCCGCTTGAAACTTGCCGTCGATCGCGGCCAGCTCGGCCGCGACCAGGTGGTACTTGTGCTCGAAGTTGATCGGGCACAATTTGGTCCACTGTTTGAGCTTGCGTTGGTTGCGCGAGATGATCCGGCGGTATTGGCGGGCCTGGCGCTTCTCGCCTTTCCTTATCAGGCCCGTAAGGATCAGCGAATAATAGAAGTAGTGGCCCTGCACCAGGAGCGTGCCCACGGGGACCTTGATATGCTGATCCAACTCGGCCGCCGCGACCCTGGCTTCTTCGTACTCCTCCTGCATGAAGTGGTGGAGTACCTTGCCATAGAGACCGAAGCACAGACCGTGGTAGTTGCGCTCGCGGCGGAACTTATCGAGGTCGCCGGCGATGATACTAGCTTCTTGGCGACGGTCCGGTGTGGGCGCCGACATGCCTTTCATGGTCAGGGCCGTGACGATCATCAGCTTGTACTGGGATATAATGAGCGGATCCTGCATGATGGCCATGAAATCGCGGTACCTGTTCAGCTCATCCAGCACATCATCGGGGTTGTGGCCGATCAGGATGCGGCAGTAGGCCGTGGCCGTGATGCTGTGCCCGGCAAAGAAGAAGTCGCCGGCATTGAAGGCCTGCTCGAAGACCTTGCGGTGGACCTCGATATCCTCCTTGGCGTGTTTTTTCCAATGCTGGACCATGAAGGCGAAGATATGCTGGACATCACCGGCGATCTTGCGGTTGTCGAGCTTCTCGTTCAGCTTGATAGCCATCTCGCCCAGGCGGAAGCCCAGGTCGAAATCGTTCAGGGTGCCTCCCACGATCACGGCCATGGCCATGAAGGCGATGGCCGAGTGCGGCGTGTGGCCGTAGCGCAGGCTGGCGTTGACGCCCCTGAGCGCAATCTGCGCGAACAGGTTCGGATTCACGTAATAGGCGGCAAATCCGACGCTCAGGAGGATATCGTGCGCGGCCAGCAGGTGCTTATCCTGCATGCGCGGCAGGTCCAGGATCTTCTCGAGGCCGATCTTGCGTATCCCGTGTTTGGCCTTGATGAGCTCGAGTGCCGCGGGTCCGGGGCCGACATCCATGGACAGGTTCACGCCCAGGAGCTTGAGGCCTTCGAGCCCCAGGGCCAGGGCCTCGCGCGGCGGGCGGATGTTGGTATAGAGCACCACCATGGTCTTGTAGGCCCTGGCTTTGTCGATGTTAGTGGCGGCATGCGTCTTGATGGTTTCGAACAGATGCTCGGCCGCCTCGAAGTTGCGGTCCAGGTACTGGCATTCCATGTGCTGGAGATGCAGGGCATAGGCCAGGTCGTACTCGCTCTGCCAGGCGCCCTCGGGCAACAGATCGATGCCCGTCTGGAGGTAATTCACCGCCGCATGGTAGGCCGTGGAGTCCTTGGCCTTGATGCCGGCCTTCAGATTGAGATCGGCCAGGCGCAGCTTCTCTTCGGGTGAGCTCATGAGCGACTGCGCCTTGTTGAGGTGGTCAACGATGAAGAATATCTGGTTGAAGATCTCCTCCGGCGGGGTCAGTCCCAGGCCTAAGAGGCCGATCCAGTGGTGCAGCTGCATGCGCTCGTCTTTAGAGAGCAGGGAGTAGGCGGCCTCCTGGATGCGGTCGTGGTGGAAGCGGTAGAAATCGCCTTTGCGGTGGATGAAGCCTTCCAGGATCAAGGTGTCGAGGGTGGTGAGGACCTCTTCCAGCGGTTTGCCGGTCAGCGAGGCAAGCGTTTCGGCGTCGAAGCGGTTGCCGATGCAAGCGCCGATCTTCAACAGATGGCACATCCCTGGTTCAAGCCCGCCGATCTTGTCGGCCAGGAACTCCACGACGTTTTCGGTTACCTTCAGGGCCTTGATGGCGGGGAGCTCCCAGGTCCACCCGCATTTAGGGTTGAGCACGATGTGATGATCGCTGTAGAGCATCTTGATGAACTGGGTGACGAAGAAGGGGTTGCCCTTGGTCTTCTCGTGGATCACCTCGGCCAGGGGCTCGGAGATATGTGCGGGGTTCTTGAGGAAAGAGACGATCAGCTGGTTGATGTCGGCGACGCTCAAGGGGCCCAAGGTGATGGTATGCATGCTCAAGCCGGTTTTGCGGATCGCATCCAATACAAGCATGAGCGGGTGGTGGGCCGCCACCTCGTTGTCGCGATAGGCCCCGATCAAAAGCACGTGCTTGAGGTCCGGGTCGGTGGCGACGGTCTGAATCAGGTTGAGGCTGGCCGGATCGGCCCACTGCAGGTCGTCCAGGAACACCACCAGGGGATGCGTCCGGTCGGCGAAGACGCGCACGAAGTTCTTGAACACCAGGTTGAAGCGGTTGCGGGTCTCTTCGGGACCCATCTCCGGCAAGTTAGGTTGAGGCCCCAGCATGAGCTCCATCTCATGGATCGCATCCGTGACGACCTTGGCGTTTTCTCCCAGGGCCGCGCGGAGCTTCAGCTTCCATACCTTGAGGCGTTCTTCGCTCTCGGATAAGATTTGACGCGCCAGGCCCTGAAAGGCCTGGATGATGCCGCTGTAGGGCAGGTGGCGGCGCAGCTCCTCGTACTTGCCGGACAGGAAATACCCGCGTTTGGCCACGATCGGCTTATGGATCTCATGGATCAGGGCCGATTTACCGATGCCCGGTTCTCCGGCCACGAGCATGATCTCGGCCCCGGCCCCGCTTACCCTCTCAAAGGCCTGCTTGAGGGCTTCCAGCTCGGCCTCGCGGCCGACCAGCAACTGGGGGATGATGAAACGGATCGAGACGTCCTGGCGCGCCAAGTCGAAGGGTTCGATGCGGGTGTTGGCGTATAGCTGGGACAAACAGGCCCGCAGATCGGCCTGCAGGCCGAAGCTGTTCTGGTAACGTTCCTCCGGGGCCTTGGCCAGCAGCCTCATCACGATCTCGGACACCACGGGAGGGATAGCGGTTTTGTGGGTATGGGGCGGGATGGGCGAGCGCGCGATATGGGCATGGATGATTTCCATGGGGTCCTTGGACATGAACGGCACCATGCCGGTGAGCATCTCGTAGAAGGTAACCCCCAGCGAGTAAAGGTCGGAGCGGTAGTCCACCGGACAGTTCATTCTGCCGGTCTGCTCGGGCGAGATGTAGGCCAAAGTCCCCTGGATGACCCAGGGATTGTAGATTTCCTCGTGCTGGCGCGTGATCTCGGAGGCGATGCCGAAGTCGGTGAGCTTGACGATATCCTTGTCCCAATTGATCAGGATGTTGCTGGGTTTGATATCGCGGTGGGTGACGCCGGCCTGGTGCAGGTTGCCCAGAATATCGGCCAGGCGCGCGGCCAGGGCCAGGAAACGTTCGATCTCCAGCCCGTCTCCGATGATCTTGCTAAGCGCGATGCCCTCGAAATCCTCCAGTACCAGGGCGATATTGCCGTTCAGCTCAAGGACGTCCAGCGGCTTGATGATACCGTCGATCTCGATGTCGCGGATCAGGGCGTACTCATGCTTAAGACGGGCGATCTCGGCCGCGGAAGGGTTGTCGGCCTTGAGCGTCTTGATCACGACCGTGCGGGTCTCACCATCCGGGCGCACCCGGTAGATGACCGACCGGAAGGTCTCGTCGATCTGTTCAATGATCGTATAGCCCGGAAATTGCCGCATAATTGTTCTATCTCTATCGTCATCGGGCAAAGAGAACTGAAATTTTAGGAGGAAATGGCGCACGGATAAGGCCGCAAGGGACATGCCGATTTCGGCAGTAAGAAAATCAGAATATGAGCCTTGGTTCCAAGGTTGTGGCATGCACGCCCGCGATCATGCCGGTGCCGCCTAAGAAGGATTCTAGGCGGTCTCCACCCGGTTGCGGCCGCCGGATTTGGCCTGGTACAGGGCCTTGTCCACCCTGATCATCAGGGTGTCCAGGCTATCATGGGTGGTATAGGCCGTGACGCCCAGACTGATGCTGACGTGACCGACATCCGGGAAGGTGTGGCCATCGACCAAGCGGCGGATCTTCTCGGCCAGATCGGCGGCCTGGGCCAGGGCGCTCTCGGAGGCCACGATGACGAATTCCTCGCCGCCCCAGCGCGCCAGGGCGTCGGAGCCGCGAATATTGGCGGCCACGATTCTCGAGAGCGTCTGCAGGACCGTATCGCCGATCTGATGACCGTAGGTATCGTTGATGCGCTTGAAATGGTCGATGTCGAAGATGATGACGGACAGAGGCCTCTCATAGCGCCGGCTGCGGGTGAGCGCCGCGGAGAGGAGTTCGTTCAACTTGCGGCGGTTGTAGAGGCCGGTCAGGACGTCGGTGTTGGCCAGTTCCTCCACCTTGGTCAAGGCCTGATTCAGATGTCTGGTGCGTTCATCGACCTTTTGTTCCAGAGTGCGGCCGTACTCCTTGAGCTCGATATTGAGCTTATCAGCCCGGGCCAGAGCCTGGAAGGTGTCGGCCTGGGCCAGTTCCTTCTGGCGCTGGAGCTCGGCGATCTGATCGGACAAGGCGATCGAGAGGAGGATGACCTGCAGGCCCGATCCGACCTGGAAGCTCTGGAAGCTTGTGAAGGCATGTGTGAGGAAGCCGGCATAGTTCAGCGCGTACACGATGGCGCCGCTCAAGAAGAAGACGAATGACATCAGATAGTAGCGCGCGGGTCGGAAACCCGAACGCAGGCTTGCCAGACCGGTGAAAAGCAAGGTGACCGAGACGATCAATCCCAGGAAGGTGGAAAGATTTAAGGTCAGGAGGCGGTCGTGGAAGGGGATCAGGACAAGGTTGAGTACGGCGAGGAGCGCCAGGAAGGTCAGGCCTTGGTCCACGAGGCGGTGAAAGCTTCTGGTTTTAAGGAATTCCTTCGAGAACCAGAGCGTGAAAATAATCACCAACCCCAAAGAGATTTGTCCGCAATAGAAATCGAGGTATGGTCGTGATCGGAAGACATACTCGACCGTGAGCGAATCGCGCGAGGCGAAATACAAGGCCGTGAAGACCACGAAGAAGAGGTAATAGAGACGGCTGCGCTCACGTAAGCGCAGATAGAAGATGAGGTTGGTCACGAACATGACCACGAGGATGCCGTAATAAAAGCCGTACCTCAGCATGGTGCGCGATTGCTTGGCCCGGAAGGCCGTGGGAGTGATCACGGTCATGGGCAGATACAGGGAATCCTTGGATTCGAGGCGTAGGATAAAGGTGCAGGTCCGCTCCGGCGTTAGGGACAGGGGGAAAAGCATGTTTTCATATACCGAGGAGCCAAAGGGTAAGGCTGACCAGAGGTCCCGCTTGGCCAGGAGCCGGGGTGGGGCGCCGGGGCATATCTGATAGAGCTCGGAGGCCTCGATGGTGGCATTACCCAGATCGAGCAGCCAAGGGATGGGTTCTGATACGGCCGAATCCTTGATGGTAAAGCGCACCCAGTAGGCGGCGGCGCTTAAGCCCAGGTTCAAGGCGTGGGTGCCGTTGGGGACAAAGTGCCGGCTGGGTTCGGATGAGATGACATCTTCAATGGACCATTGTTTGCGCGGGTCAGCCAGGACTTCGAGATAGGGCGCTAGATCGTAGCGGCGGATGCCCGGTTCCAGCACGAGGGTCTCGGCGGCCCGGGCCGGCGCGGACATGAGACTGATGACACCGCTCAGACCCAAGACAAGTATCAAAAACAGGCGCTGGAGCGCAAGATGGGTATGGGTGGCTGGCATCGTGCGCAACCTGTCCGCCATCAGGGCTCCTTCCACAGGGAATAGGGCTGCCTGGCCAAAGTGCTGTTCAGATAGCGCCGGTCATGCGTCACCTCCGCGCCCACCCATTCCGGTTTTTCGAGGGCCTGGTCCTCGTGCTCAAGCTCCACCTCGGCCACGATCAGACCGGCGTTGGCGCCCGTGAACTCATCGATCTCCCAGACCAGGCCGGCGTACTCCACCCGGTAGCGGATCTTTTCGATCAAAGTGCCCGTGCAGAAGCGCGAGAGCATCTCGGAGGCGTCAGTCAGGGGAATGGCGTATTCAAATTCGGTGCGCGTGATGCCCTGGTCGCGGGCCTTGATGGTCAGGTAGCCGGTTTCTTCCGTGGTACGCACCCTGACCGAACATCCCTGCGCTGGGATATATCCCTGACGGTAGAGCATACCGCTGATACCGGTGCGCCAGGCATCGCCCGTGACCAGAAACTTGCGCTCGATCTCCTTGGCCATAGCGCTCTGATCTCCTGCTATCTGGCATGTCATATTCGCGGGAGGATTTCAATGGGTTCTCGTATAACCCTTCGACAAAGGATAAATTAATAGTAGCACAATGTAGCTTACGGTGTCCAAACTGGCCAGCATGTCCGGAAAAATGAGTGACGAGGCCCATAATCTGGCCCAGGCCGTCGGGCAGTTCAAGGTCGCCGAGCGGGACTGACTCCTTCAGAAAACCGTGAAGAACATCAGGCCCCAGACCTGCCAGAGGAATGGGACCTGATTTTTTTTACCGCGATGGTTTGGCCTGATATCAGGTCGTCAAGACCGTGGCGATGAAGCACATGCCGCCATCGGAACTCCCTGCAGAACCCTGATCCTTTGACTTTTGTGACTCCGAACCGGCCGAGGAGGGTAGCGTATCGGCCACGGCCGTCTTGGCCGTTTCCTTATCCAGCCAAGCCCCGATCAGTGGGAACGTTATGGTAGGAGCGGTGAGCCCCATGGGGATATCCGCATGCGCCGTGCCCGGGATGACCTGGTACGTATCGTCGGGGTGGGGCGTTTTGGCCCGCATCAGGAATTCGATCACATCATCCGCCCTGACCAGCCCGTCCGATTCGGACAGCACCGCGATGGTGGGAACGCTGATGAGGTTCATGTGCTTGTCGTAATAGTAGTAGCCGTCATGGCCGGGGTCGGGTTCCGGTCCCTTGAGCAGATCCTTGTTCTCCAAACCGTTTTTCCAGAACTCACGGATGGACCGGTGCAGGCCGATGTCGCCCCAGTGGCCGAGCTGGCGGATGAACGTGGCTGAAGCGCAGTAGCGCGCAAAGAAATCTTCGGTGTTCGGATTGGTATCGCTGGTATACCAGATATTCAGGTACGGGATGAGGGAGAGATACTGACCGTACTCGGCATTGAGCTCCTGAATAGTGCCGCACACCAGCTCGATGGTGGCGGGCATGAGGCTCTTGGACGTGATATAGGGGTTGACCACTTCATCCATGAACGTGTCCAGATCCAGATACCCGGTCTGGCCGAAGAGCCACCACATGGCCGGGGTATCGATGATCTCGGGCAGCCAGGGAGTCAGCCCGGGGTCGATGGCGATATAGCCCTTGATCATTGCGTTGCGAGAGGCCGCCAGGAGGGGGCTGGCCTTGACATGCGGCAGGTAGCCGTTTTCATAACCTGCCTTCAGCTCCGCCAAGTCGAAGGTTGCGCCCTGCAGATAAGCATGGCAGGCGAATCCGCCGGTGCTGTGCCCGCCGATGAAAGGCGCGATGCCGGTGACCTCGTAGACTTTCTCGATGCATGGGGCCGTATCCATGATACCCCAGATATCGAGCGTATTCATGAGGCTGCCGCGCTCGCTCTTGAACTCGCCGCGGCCCGTGCCGCGGTAGTTGACCAGCCAGGGATCATACCCTTTGACCCACAGGTAATGCGCAATGCTGTAGTAGCGCATGGGGTCGGCCGCGATATAGGGATCATTCTTGGCCCATGCGGCCACGGGTTCGGGCAAGGTCATGCCCGCATAGGCATCCTTGCGCTCCTCCGGGGTGTGGGTCAGGAACTCGTTCATATTGGTCAGGATGCCCGAGAAGAGCACCACCGGCTGCCTGCCCTCCCGGAAGACAGCCTCCTCGGTCGGGCGATAGCGCCGCATCTTGAGCGCCACACCGTCATCGGCTTGGACCGTATACAGCCCGTCGGCGGCCATGAGCGGACAGGTCAGACAAAAAGCGAGCATAGCACACGATACTACCCTAAGCACCTGTTTCCACGCTGTAGACATTGCAGACCTCCTTCATGATATCTTTCATTTCAGCCAGGATAAACTCCCGCATTATAACCGTATCCAGTTATGTGTTAACATTCAATAACTAACATATTTACAGGTTAATATCATGCTAATTATTCTGTACCAAAAAAAAAGAGCGAGGACCATCTGCTTGTCAAGGACATGCTCGGCCATAAAGGGTTCAAGATAGCGCTTGCGTTTCTTGCCACTCCCACCTAAACTTGCCTTTGTGTTGCATGCGGACGAGATTCTGCCCCTGGTGAACGCCGGCGGCGAAGTCATCGGCCGGGCCGAACGCCGGGATTGTCACCAGGGACCGGGCCGGCTGCACCCGGTGGTGCACCTGCATGTCTTCAACCGCGCCGGAGACATCTATTTGCAAAAGCGTTCCGCCGGCAAAGACATTTTCCCCGGATACTGGGATACGGCGGTGGGCGGGCATATCGCCGACGGCGAAACTCCTGAAGCGGCCCTGAGACGCGAGGCTGAGGAAGAGATCGGGCTGAGCGGTTTTATCCCTCAGGCTCTGGGCACCCATATCATCGATACCTGCTATGAGAGCGAATTCGTCTACGTGTTTGCGACCAGGTATGACGGCCCCCTCAATCCCAATCCCGACGAGCTCGAGGACGGACGTTTCTGGACGCAGACTGAAATCGAGGACAACCTCGGCATCGGCGTCTTTACGCCCAACTTCGAACAGGATTATTTAATGAAGATAGGCTCTTTCATCAAAGGATTCCTGGCCCCTTGATCGTTAACCTTTGATTGCCTCGACCTCGAGCCGCATCATGGTCGCATGGGCACTGCCTTGCTGGTCCAGGGGGTGTTTTGCCAGATAGGTGTCGACCAGATCGCCAATAAAGCTTTCGCGCATGTCTTCCGGAACGCGCTGGGTATAGGGCAGCCATGTGGAGCGGATCCATCCGGTCAGGGCCAAGCGCCCGGGCTGCACCATATCTTTGGGAATGAGCTCGACCCGGATCGGTTCGAGGCGGGCTTCATTCAGCAAGTCACGGTATTCCTCGGGTTCGTAGAAACTATAAGGGATGGGGATCTCGGTGAAGTAGGGTTGCCACGGATGGCGGGAGATAATCTCAAGCAGCGCCAGGGCGATATCCATGGCATTGCCTTTGCCGCCCATCTGGAACAGCAGCCTCCCGCCGGGTTTCAGGCATTCCCTCACGCATGCCAGGACCGGGCGGTGGTCCTTGACCCAGTGCAGCACGGCATTGGAAAAAGCGATGTCAAAGCGTCGGTCCACCTCGATGGCGCAGACGTCCATGTGTTCGAAGGCAAGGTTGGGATAGGCTCCGGCCGGAAAGGAGAGGCGCGCCAGGTCGATCATCTCCGGGGAATTGTCGATGCCCAGCACCGCGCCCTTGGGCAGGCGTTCGGCGATATAGGCGCTGACCTTGCCGTCGCCGCAGCCCAGGTCGATCAGGGTTTCATCGCCTTTGAGGTTAAGCTTGGCGATGGTCTCGCGCGCCCAGGAAAACTGAGTTTCGGAGTGCCGGGAGTAATCGGCGGCATCCCAGCAAAAGGTTTGTTCAGCCATGGACCTAGTATCCCTCCATCTTTTTTCATGTTTCTTAAAAAAGGTAACGCCGTGCGTATGGAAATGTCAATCCAAACCCTGATTCGTGCAGCGGAACATGATCGTGATGGGCTCGTTCCGGCAGGTCTCATGCAGGATGCTTTGCCACCCCAGGCGGGAATAGAACTCCGGTGAACGGTATCCTGCTTCTCTGGGCGCTTGAGCGCAGGTGGTTCTCAAAGTCGGCCGGTGTCTCGCCGGGGTTGAGGTGCGCCCACTCGCCGTAATGCCGGGCCGCCAGCTCCGGGATATGTGCAGGATGATCGGCCAGGTATGCTGTTCTCAACATGGCGCTTGCTTTTATCATGCCCGCCGGTATGATCGCTATGGCGAAAAGAGGATGATACCCATGCAAGACGAAGACAATCCATGCCTGACCTGTGGCGCCTGCTGCGCCTGTTACCGGGTATCGTTCTACTGGGCCGAAATTGGTGAGGCGGGTCTGGGAGGTGTCCCGGTCGATCTGACCGAGAAGCTCGACGCTTTCCGCGCGGTCATGCGGGGCACCAACCAACCCAATCCGCGCTGTATTGCCCTGGAGGGTGAAGTCGGCGTGCGCGTGAGGTGTACGATCTATGACAGGCGTCCAGTGCCCTGCCGTGATCTGCCGTTTTCCGGAAGCGCGGGCGCCGCCGGGGAAGAGAAGTGCGATAAGGCCCGCGCGGCCTGGGGGCTTCCTCTCCTTAAAACATAATCACTTAACACTTAATTACTTAACACTTAAAACTATCTTTTCAGTGCTTCATCTGCTCCATGAGGATCACGACCGAATGCGCGCTGAGGCGGTAGGAATGAGTCTCGACGGCCGGCGCGGTCTTGAGCGGCTGGAAGTCATCCGGCGCGGACAGCGACGTATCCACGATGCGTTTCCAGTGCATGAGACGGCGCAGGCGCGGCAGCTCGAAGTTAAGCGGCTCGGAATAGGCGTTGAGCATGATGTGCAGCAGTTCGTGGCGGGCCGGGTGCCTCAGGCTGAAGGCCAGGGTATGGGAGTAGAGGCCCCAGTCCGGGGTGGAAAGCTTCACGCCGTGCCAGGTGATGCCCGGCACATCCGAGCGGCCGCGCGTATTCAGGATGTTGCGTTCCTTAAAAATGGCGCGGGATTGGGCAAAGCCGATGAGTCCCTGGACGAAACGCAAGAGGTCATGGTTTTTTTCCACCAGGTCCCAGTCGAACCAGCTTAAGGTGTTGTCCTGGCAATAGGCGTTGTTGTTGCCCTGTTGGGTGCGGCGCACCTCGTCGCCCATGAGCAGCATGGGCGTGCCCTGCGATATGAGGGTGATGGTCAGGAGGTTCTTGATTTGCCGCAGGCGTAAGTTTTCAATTGCCTGCTCGTCGCTCGGGCCTTCGACGCCGCAGTTGAAGCTGAAGTTCTCATCCGCGCCGTCGCGGTTCTCCTGCAGGTTGGCTTCATTATGTTTGACCTGATAGGACACCAGGTCGTTTAAGGTGAAGCCGTCGTGGCAGGTGACGAAGTTGATGCTGCGGTTGGGTTCGCGATTTGCTTTCGGAAAGATGTCAGGGCTGGCGATGACGCGCGCCGCCAGTTTCTGGACCGTAGCGTTGTCGCCGCGCGTAAAGCGCCGCACGTCGTCCCGGAACTGTCCGTTCCATTCCGCGAAACGGTCGCCGATGAAGGTCCCCACCTGGTAGGCTCCGGCGGCGTCCCAGGCCTCGGCGATGATCTTGGTGCCGGCCAGCACCGGATCGGATTCGATCGACCACAGAATGGGCGGATTTTCGAGTATACGGCCGGACTCGTCGCGCGCCATGGCCGTGGCCAGATCGAAGCGGAACCCGTCCACGTGCATCTCGGTCACCCAGTGGCGCAGGCAGTCGGTGGTCAGGCGCCGCACGATCGAGTAATTGGCATTGAGCGTGTTGCCGCAGCCCGTGAAGTTAGCATAACGGGATTTATCGGCCTGGAGGATATAGTAGACCGAGTTCTCCAGCCCGCGAAAGGAGAGGGTGGGACCTTCCGGACCGGCCTCGCCGGTATGGTTGAAGACCACGTCTAGGATGACCTCGATGTCGGCGGCATGCAGGGCCTTGACCATGTCGCGGAACTCGCGTACGACTCCGGCCGGCGAGGTGTCCGAGCTGTAGGCCGCGTGGGGGGCGAAGAAGGCGATAGGGCTGTAGCCCCAATAGTTCTTCAAAGGTTTGGGCGCGTCCTGATCATCAAACTGCTGGATCGGCAGCAGCTCGACGGCCGTGATGCCTAAGGCTTTCAGGTAGGGGATCTTTTCGACCAGCCCGGCATAGGTGCCGCGTTTGGCCGGTGCGACCCCGGAGTTGGGATTACGGGTGAAACCGGCGACATGCATTTCGTAGATCACCGAGCTGGCATGCGGAATCTTGAGCGTGCGGTCGCCTTCCCAGTCATAGCCGCGCCGTTCCATGACCAGGCCTTTCAGACAGTGGCCGATGTTGTCGCCCGGCCGGCAGGCCATGGCCCGGTCGTAGTGCTTGGTGATGACGGCCTGGGCATAGGGGTCAAGCAGCACCTTGTTGCCGTCGAAGCGCATGCCCCGCTCGGGATCATTGGGCCCGTAGACCCGGTAGGCATAGATCTGTCCCGCCGTGATGCCGGGTATGAAACAGTGCCAGTAGTAAAAGGTCTTGTTCAAGACGGGGTCAAGTCGGACGACGCGTGGCTTCTTGTCGTCTTCGTGGTCAAAGAGCAGCAGCTCCACCAGACGGCCGTTCTTGGAAAAGAGCGAGAAATTGACCCCTTCCGGGAAGACCGTGGCCCCCAGGGGATAGCTCTGGCCCGGTTGAATATCCACCGTCATGGGCGACCCCGGTTCATACCAGCAGCTCAGCCCTGAACACGGTCACGGCCTTGCCGCCGATGATGACCCTGTCCCCGGCGACGCGGACGTTGAGCACGCCGCCGCGCTGGGAGGCCTGATAGGCCCTGAACTCGTCCTTGCCGAGCTTGGCACGCCAGTATGGGCCAAGGGTGCAGTGCGCGCTGCCCGTGACCGGGTCTTCATCAATCCCCACTTGGGGGGCGAAATAACGCGACACGAAGTCGAACCCGGCGGTGTCGGCCCGGCTGGTGACGATGACCCCCTGCACGGGCAGCTTGCGGATCATGGCCATGTCGGGCTTGAGGGTGCGCACCATCTCTTCGTTCGCAAGCTCCATGAGGTAGTTTGTCCTGGTCTTGCAGATGGACAGGGGCTTGATCCCCAGGGCCTCGAAATCGGGCTGCATGCATACCTGTTCCCCGGGTTCGGCCGGGAAATCGAGCTCGATCAGCGCATCGTTCTTCTTGGCCGACAGATGTCCGCTCGAGGTCTCGAAACGCGCCTCCTGATCGGTTTTAAGGGTGCCGCTTTCCCACAGCACATGGGCGCCGGCCAAGGTGGCGTGCCCGCACAGATCAACCTCGGTGGTCGGCGTGAACCAGCGTAGGTTAAAGCCATCGCCGCGCGCGATGAGAAAGGCCGTCTCGGAAAGGTTCATCTCCCGGGCCACGTCCTGCATCCAGGCGTCATCTTTGTTCTCATGCAGGAGACACACCGCGGCGGGGTTGCCCTTAAAGGCCTGCTCGGTAAAGGCATCGACCTGGTAGATCGGTATACCCATACTGGTCCTCCTGTTCGTTTATGTGCTTTTCAGTGTATCGACCCGGCCAACTGCCGGGGGTTACACCCCTCAGGAACCGCCGTAGCCCAAAGTGGCTTTGCCGTCTTCAACGATGACCGGCACCTTCCTGATGCCGCCCGAGAGCGTGAGCATTTCCGAGAGCTTAAGGGCATCCTGCTTGACGTCGATATAGACGGCCCTATCGCCGTAGGCCGACCTGGCCTGGTCCGTATAGGGTCAACCCGCCTTGCCGTAGATCAGGATCTTTTTCTCCATGACCGGCCTCCACGATGGTAGTGTTTGCTTAACGGCTTGCATCTTAAACCGTTCTTTTCCTTCAGGCCCGCCCGAACAAGACGGCCCTGCTCCAGCCTATGTCTGGTCGCGACCTGACAACGAATCCGTTTTGTTCGGCGATTTTCACGCTGTCCTCGAAGCTCGCCCTGGATACATGCACCTTGGGCTCGACCATAAGCAGATGTGCCTCGGGGTTGAGGAGGGAGTGTATTTCCTGGAAAAGATGTGCCTGATCAGGAACCTCATGTACCATCCAGAAAGCCAGAGCGAAATCAACGTGTTCACTGACCCCCAGACTCTCCTGCGTGCATGCATGCCGCTTGATGCGCTCCTCCATGCCCGCCTTGGCGGCGCGATGTTGTAAGACTTTGAGCGGCTCGGGATTGACATCGACCGCGATCACCGTGCCCTTGGCACCCACCATCCGCGCCATGGCCAGGGAAAAATACCCGATGGCGCAGCCGATGTCGATAACCGTCTGACCATCCTTGACCAGTCCGTCCAGGACGGCACGCGGGTTCTGGAAGAAACGGCGCAGGGGGTTGTCAAAGCTTCTGATCATCCAAAAGGGGCATGGGTACCTGCTTGACATGTGACCTCGGTTTACTTCAGGTGCAGCTCCATGAAGGTCATACGCGGCCGGTATTCATCCGGGACCTCATAGTAGGGTTGGATCTCCTGGAACCCGAGCGAGCAATAGAGCGAGCGTGTCCCTTCCATGATATCGCCCGTGTCCAAGAGCATGCGGTGGTATCCGATCTTGCGGGAGGCCTCGATGACCGCATTGGCCAGGGCCCAGCCGATGCCTTTGCCGCGGAACTGGGGCCGTACGAACATGCGCTTGATTTCACATACGCCGGTATCGAACTTGCGCAGGCCCACACAACCCGCCGGCTGCTGATCGAACAAGGCCAGCAGAAGCCTGCCGTCAGGAGGGGCATAGCGGCCGGGGAGTTGGGCGAACTCTTCCTCAAAGCCCTGGAAGCTCAAGTCCACGCCCAGCCATGAGACGTATTCCAGGATCATCGTCCTCACATGTTCCAGATTCTCTCCCGATTCCACGCCGATGACAGTAATCATGAAGGAACACTAAAGCAATCCTTGTCAATTGGCAACGCGATTCTTATTGCGCGCTGGAAATCATGCGTGCCGCCGGTATGCCGTTTGTGCTGATTCAGGTTTCCGCGCCGGGTGTCCGGGAGGATGGCGGTGTGAGCCGTAAACGGGAGGCCAGGACCTTGCGCATGGGCTGAAACCGTATTTCCCCCAGGAACATCTCCTTAGGGCCGTCGGCGACATAGCCGTGAAGCTGGTAGAAGCGCACGGCGTTTATGGAGCTCTTGAGTATCAAGGTCCTGATCTTGAGGGCGCGGGCCCGGCGTTCCATCTCTTCCAGCAGTCCCTTGCCGATGCCGTGATGCTGGTGGTACGGATGTACATAGCACAGGGCGATTTCGCCGTAGCGGTGCAGCAGACCCACCCCCACGATATACCCATCCAGGATCGCCACCACGGTATAGTTTTCACGCTGGCCGATCGTGGTGGCCAGGTTGGCGGGGGTCTTGTCCGCGCACCACAGGCCGATGACGCGCTTGTTGTGGCGGTAGGCCGGCGCGCATGTCTCATGGATGGTATCCACCACGAGCGTGGCGATCGCCGCAGCGTCATCGGGTGTGGCTTTGCGGAATGCGGGATTGGTCATACGCGGGCGATCCCTCGCTTCACGTAAGTCCCGCTGCGCGCATAATCGGACAAAAGGGCTTGTCCGTACCGGTGCTCCGGGCGGTCCTTTTGTCGCGCATGGCCTCGAACAGGGTGTTGACGAGTTCGACAAGCTTCTGGCGCTGGGTGTCGATCGTCGTCACCCCGACGCCGCATTTTTCGTCCCATTCAAAAAAAGCACCCGATCCTCCGGGAAAAATTTGTTTCTTTACCTACAGATGCTGTTTCGGAAGATCAGGGCATAATGATGAGGCGGGAATTTTTAGGGTTGCCCGTAGACTAAAGTTTGGTGTAACCCTCTTGAACCTTGATCATGATTGAGGAGGGGGTTCAAGCATGGGGATCATGGCGAATACGGTGAGCGTCTATCAGTATCGGGTCATGGGTGAAATGCAGCCGGACCTCGAGTCCTGGGTGGGGGAGGCTTTACGGAAGAACGCCTTTACCGGCATCGAGGCGACCCCGGATGAAGAGGCGCTCGGATGGGTAGCCCTGGACGATCATCTGGACAGCACCTTCGAGAACCCGAACTACTTTCACCGGGGTGACTACCTGTTTTTTACCTTACGGCGGGATCGGCGACGTGTCCCGGGGGCCTTTCTCAAGAACATGCTCACCCAGGAGTGCCGGCGTTGGCTGGAGCATCACCCCAATTTCAAGCGCGTGCCTTCCAAGCGCAAGGCCGAGATCAGGGAGAACCTGCATGTCAGTCTGTTGCCCCGCACCTTGCCGGTGCCTTCCACGGTGGACCTGGTCTGGAATACGGCCTTAGGTCTCGTGACGATCGCCACCACCAATGCCAAAACCCTGGAGCTTGTGGAAGAGGAGTTCCGTCAGAGCTTTGCCGGGCTCCTGCTTTCGCCTATCCACCCCATGGAAAAGGCGCGCATGGTGGTATCCGAGGCGCTTGAGCCCGCCCTGACACGCGCCGATCAGGCCGCCAGCGCGGATGTGCTCCTGCAGATCAAAAAGAACCGCTGGGTAGGCTGGGATTTCCTGCTCTGGCTCATGCACCAGACCAGCACGTCGGGCAGCCGCTATACGGTGACGCGGCCGGGTCCCCTGGAGCAGGGCGCATCCTTTTTCGCCTATGTCCACGAGGGGCTCAAGCTTTCGCACGAACAGGAAAACGGCATCCGCAAGAGCCATATCATCGGCGCCCAGGAGGACTTCGCCGAGGCGCGCAAGGCCTTGCAGTCCGGCAAGAACGTGGAGGAGGGCATCATCTTTTTCGAACTGGATGATCGCAGTTGGAGCCTGAACCTCAAGGGTCATCTGTTTGCGCTGGGCTCATATAAATGCCCGCCGGTGAGGCTGGAAAAGGATATCGCCGACGATGAGGCCTTGGAGCGTGAGGCCGCATTTTTCGAGCGCATGGCCCTGCTGGAAGGCGGTCTGCAACTCTTCGACAGCCTCTTCGCGGCCTTCCTGGCCGAACGCCTCGGCGGGGTTTGGGAAGAAAAGTCGCGCGCCATCAAGAAATGGATGGAAGTGTGAATCGACTCCGGCCGGTTATAATCTTCAAGTTTTGCGGCCGGTTGCCCGAAGAATACATACAAGGCATCATATGATCGACCGCAGGGATAACCGCTGAAGAGGGATGGAGAAGAACTGATCCATGCGCATACTGATTGTCGAGGACGATTTTACCAGCCGTATGCTGCTGCAGAAGATCCTGGCCCCCTATGGGGAATGCACGGCCGTCACGGACGGCGAAGAGGCGGTCAAGGCCTTCGGCGCGGCCTGGGAAGAAAAGCGGCCCTATACGCTTATCTGCATGGATATCATGATGCCCAAGATCGACGGCAAACAGGCCCTGAAATTAATCAGGGAACTGGAAACGCGTTTGTCGGTCGAGGAAAAGGACAAGGCCAAGATCCTGATGACGTCTTCCCTGGCCGAGCAGAAGCATGTGATCGAGGCCGTGAAATCAGGCGCCACGTGGTATCTGGTCAAACCGATCAGTAAACAAAAGCTGCTCGACGAGCTCAAACGGCTGAAGTTGATCGAATAATAGTTATAACTGGTTAAGTAAATCCCGGATCGTCAGGACCAGCGATCGGAAAATATATTTTCTTAACACTTAAAACTTAACACTTAAAACTTAACACTTAAAACTTAACACTTAAAACTGTCAGTTTCTCTTGTAATTCCTCCAGCGCGCGGCGGCGATGGCTCATGCGGTTCTTTTCCTCTAGCGTAAGCTCGGCGAAGGTCTTGCCCGTCACCGGGTCCAAAAAGATGGGGTCATACCCGAAACCGCCTAAGCCCCGTGGCGTATCGATAATCAACCCAGGAAATTCGCCCCGGGCGGTGATGACGCGGCCGTCTCTTAAGGCCAGGGCCGCCACGCAGACAAAACGCGCGCTGCGGTCTTCAACGCCGGTCAGGTGCTTCAGGAGCAGGGCGATATTGTCCTGGTCCTGCGCCTGCGGCCCGGCATAGCGGGCCGAGTACACACCAGGGGCGCCTGAGAGGGCATCGACGCATAGGCCGGAGTCATCGGCCAGGGCGTGCATGCCGGATGCCTCCCGAAAGGCGACGGCCTTTTTCACGGCGTTTTCTTCGAAGGTTTCGCCGTCTTCGATCACGTCAAGCACGATGCCGAGTTCGGCCATGGATACGATGCTGACGCCGACGCGGGCCAGGATATCGGATATCTCCTGGATCTTGCCCCGGTTGGTGGTGGCCGCTAGGACCTTCACAATTGTTTAATGGCTTGGGCCTGTTTTTCGATCAGCTGGGCGATGCCCGACTGGGCCAGATCGAGCAGGGCGCCCAGTTGTTCACGTTCGAAGGGAACGCCTTCGGCCGTGCCCTGGATTTCGATGATGCGCCCCTTGCCGGTCATGACCACGTTCATGTCCACGTCGGCCTTGGAATCTTCTTCATAGCAGAGGTCCAGGAACAGCTCGCCGTCCACGATGCCGACCGATATGGCCGCCACCTGGTCCAGGATGGGGTTGCGCGCGATCAGCCCCTGGCGCTGCATGCGCCTCAAGGCCTCTTCGAGCGCCACATACGCCCCGGTGATCGAGGCCGTACGTGTTCCGCCGTCGGCCTGGAGCACGTCGCAGTCCAGCCACAGGGTGCGTTCGCCCAGTTCCTTCTGATCCACCGCGGCCCTTAAGGCCCGGCCGATCAGGCGCTGGATCTCATGCGTGCGCCCGCCCACCTTGCCGCGCGAGGCTTCGCGCGCGCCGCGCGGGGCCGTGGAGGACGGCAGCATGCCGTACTCGGCCGTGATCCAACCGTTGCCCGTGTTTTTGACATGCGGAGGCACGCGGTCTTCGAAATTGGCGGCGCAGATGACCTTGGTATCGCCCATCTCGATCAGACACGACCCCAGGGCATGCTTGCAGTAACCGCGGGTAATCCGTACCTCTCTGAGCTCGTCCGGCGCCCGGCCGTCGAGGCGTTTCGAAACCTTCAGCGTGACCACGCCCTTGTTCTTCAGGATCTCTTCTATCGATGCCATCTACTACCCCATAGGTTTGGTCTCTTGGTCATACTTGGAGTTATGGCATAAGTCAATCACCACCTAAGGAGACGACAAGCGTGGATTTGCTTGACACCTCCCTAGGTGAACAGGTAGATCCCTTAATGATGTCGGGGAGGTGTCGTTGAAAGCATTCAAGTCCGTTTTAGCCTGCGGCGGGGTTTGCCTGGCGGCGATGGTTCTGATCATACCGTTTATTCTGTTCGGCCAACCCACATCGCAGGAGCTCTGGATCATGCAGGCCATGCAGGAAATGCGTGAACACCTCCAACTCATACCGCGCTTAAACGGTATGGAACTCCCAGGCCAGAACCCGTTGCAGATCATGCTGCTGTCTTTCCTGCCGACCTCGGTCGCATGGGCGCGCTTGGTCATGATCGTGATCGGGCTGGTTCTCGCCGCCGCCATATACCTCTATGCCCACCTGCTGTGGGGCTGGCGCACGGGTGTGTATGCGGTTCTGTTTACCGTCACCAGCATCGGATTCCTGCAGGACTATAGCCTTTTGAATCTCGCCGCCTTGCCGTGCGCGCTCTTCCTGTGGGCGTATCTCCTCTTCTCGCTGGCCTATCTCAAGGGATGGGACCGAAACTGGTACCTGCTCGCCTACGCATGCATCCTGGCGGCAATGCTTTTAGGCGGCCTGGAGCTCCTGGTGCTGTTCGTCGGCGCCGTTATCCTGCTGGTCCTGTTTGACCTTGCGCCGCGGCGCTTTACGGAGATCAGGCCGGTCATAGGCCTGGGCGCGGTAATCGGGGCCGCCTTTATCTTTTATCTGGTATACCGTATCGGCGGCGGTTCGTCGTATGTCGGGGGCATCCTGTGGCCCGGCGGTCATCTCGGCCTCTTTAAGGCCCTGGCGTACGGCTTTCGCGCCGCCCTGCCATGGCTGCCCCTGCTGGTTCCCGCCTGGTTCTTCACGGCCCGTCCGGAAGAATGGGAAGACTGGCGCGAACTGTTGCCGGCCAAGATCACCCTCATCCTGGTGGTGCTCCTGCTGTGGTCTTCCGGCAAGAGTCTGGGCGGCTATGCCCTGCTGGCGGCTCCTGCGGCCGGATTGCTCATCGGATACTGGGCCGGGCAAGGCCTGCGCGTGGCCGGTCGGCTGGAGATCGTGCGGCGCATTGCCTTTATCTGCGCGGCACTCATCCTTTTGGCCCTGCCGATCGTCGATCTGGGCCTCAATCTGCGGATGGTCCTTAATCTGTCCACGCCCCACATCGTACTTCTGATCACCGCCTTCGTGACGGCGGCCGCCATGCTGTTCCTGGTCAAGGGACGGCGGTATGGACCCGCCATGATCGCGGGGCTGCTGGCCGTGTGCGTCCTGGCGTGGCAGGCCCCCTTGAGCGCAAGGCTCCAAGGCCCTCCCGAGGAATATCTGGACAGCATAGCGCAGTATCAACCGCTGCTGGTTTTGGAGAAGGACCTGGTCATGCGCGGGGCTTTAGGCTCGGCCGGAGCGCATCCACTGGTGGTTGGAAAAGAATTCATACCGGTCGGAAGCGAGGCCTATCTCGCGGTTGCGACCGACGGACTCAAAAGGCTTTTGAAGAACCTTGAGGGGCGCATGCAAGCCTCAGTAGTAAACCAGATCAAGCGTGGCACGACCTACGCCCTTATCCGGGTGGCCCCTCGGGAACGGGAGCGCCTCCGCGCAGAGCCGGCGCAAGATCCGGTAGCGCGGGACGCCGAGGGTATATAGCCTTACTCGCTAGCGTTTCAAGAAGCGGCCGTACTCGTACATGCGCGCACAGGCCCTGACCGCCCGCTCCGGCGTCTGGTAGAAGACCGGTTTGTATGCCGCGCCTTCGATATTGTAGACCGTCTGGCTCTTGGTATCGGTCTGCAGACTGACCCCGTAGACCGGTTTGCCGTAGGTTTCCATGAGACGGGCCACGAGCTTGAGGTATTCCTGTTCAAAGGTATGCATGTAGGCCTTGGCCTTATCGAAAAATTCCTTGGTGTAACTTGGATCGGCCCGTTGGGCGGCGTCGGCCATGCCCTCGAAGAACAGGGCGCGTCCCAGCACGCCCAAGTTGATCACGGCGTCGCAGCCGTCCCATCGCAGGAGCTCTTCCATGATGGTGGTCATCAGGTTGTTGTCCGGTTCGCCCACGATATCCACCGGGTTGGCGCGGCTCCAGTAGTCCGGTAGAAGCCGATCGAATCTTGCTATGAGTTCGGGCGACAGTTCCGCCACCTTGAGTGCATGACGGGCGCACAGGTCGGCCGTGATCACGCCCCAGCCTCCGCCTAAGGTCATGATACCCACGCGGTTGCCTTGGGGCAGGGGCAGAGAGGAAAAGGCCGCCGCCAGGTCCAGCAGGTCCATGGACTGTTCCACCTTGACGATGCCGCTTTGAGCGCACACGGCGTCGAAGACGCGCGCATCCGAACGCATGGCGCCGGTATGGCTGGCGGCGGCGCGTCGACCGGCCTCGCTCTGGCCGCCTTTGAGCAGGACGATGGGTTTTTTGCGAGAGAGCCTCTTGGCGCTTTCGAAAAAGCGCCGGCCGTCGTGTACCCCCTCGACATAGAGGAGCACGATCTTGGTGAGCTCGTCGACCTCGAAACCATCCAGGAAATCCTCGACCGTGATCATGGCCTCGTTGCCCGAGCCGCAAAAGCCGCGCACGCCGATGCCCTGCTCTTCGGCGAACCCGAGCAGTTGCACCCCCATGTTGCCCGACTGGGCCACGATGGCGGCCCCGCCGGCATTGGGGCGCACCGACGATCCGGTGCAGTACAGGTTGATATGCGGGTTGGAGATGCCCATGGTGTTGGGGCCCAGAATGATCAGGCCTTCCTGCCGGGCCTTATCGACCAGTTCCTGCTGCAGCTTTTTGCCCGCGGCCCCGGTTTCCCCGAAGCCAGAGGTGATGAGCAGGACATTGTTGATACCTTTGGCTTTGAGCTGCGGTAAGAGGTTGAGAACATGGGCGGCCGGGATGGTGACCACGGCCAAGTCGACCTTGCCCGGCACGTCCGCGATGGAGGTGTAGACGTCCCGGCCGGCAATGGTCCCGCCCTTGGAGTTCACCAGGTAAATATCGCCGGGAAAGCCGCCGTTAATGGTGTGCGCCATCAGCATATGACCCCATTTGCCCAAGGTGGACGAGGCGCCGATGAAGGCGATCGAACGGGGATAGAAGAGGTCGCGGATTACACGTGGATCCACGCTGGTACGGGTGGCCCGCTCCGGACGTTCGGACGCCACAACCACCAGGGCATCCACGGCGTAGACCTGACCTTCAGGCGTGACCAGCAGCGGGTTGATATCGACCTCGGCGATCTCGGGATGTTCTTGGGCGATTCTCGAGAGGGCCATGAGCGTACACACAAGCGCCGCGCGATCGACCGCCTTTTCACCGCGGAAAGGCCCCAGGAGCTTGCCCGCCTTGATCTCATCTATCTGCTGTTCGGCGTCGTACGCGCACAAAGGTGCGATGCGCAGCGCGATATCGGCCAAGGCCTCGGTGAAGATGCCGCCTAAACCGAACATGACGACCGGCCCGAAGACCGGGTCATACGAGAGTCCGGCAACGAATTCGCGTTTGCCCTTGATCTGGGGCTGGACCAGGATGCCTTCCAGCTCGTCCTTTGCCTCCCGTATGATGGCTTTGGCGGCGCGTGCGACCGCTGATTTGTTGCCCAGGTTCAGGTGCACGAGTCCCCGTTCGGTCTTGTGCAGCAAGGTCGGCCCCAGGCCCTTGAGTACCACCGGGTACCCGATCTGTTCAGCCAGGCCGACGGCCTCGGCCGCATCGGAGGCAACCTTCTCCGGCGCCACCGGGACCCCGTAGGCCGCCAGGAGCTGTTTGGATTCATGCTCGCTGAGCGCTTTTCGCCCCGCCTTGAGGGCTTTCTCGATCATCAGACCCATCTGCATGGTACGGTGTTTGGTCACGGCAGTTCCTCCAAAGCGAAATTGATATGTCAGATTGACTTATCATATACCTCATCATATCTCCACAGAGTTCAAAGGTCAAATGTTTCGAGCATGCCCTGAGTGTGGTGGTTATGAAAATGAAGGAAACAATTCCATAGCCTGAATACCGCATGCTAATGTCGCAAGGGTGAAAAAACCGATACGCTTGAGCAGGATGGTAACGATAGTGTGCTGCGATGGTATCGGCCTGCTCGATATAAAATCGTGCCCGCGGAGTTTATCATAATGTCCAAACGCGCGACCAAGGCCGACCTGGAAAACGAGATCAAGGAGCTGCGACGTGCATTGGAGCGCTCGGAGCAGAAACACGCATTGATCGATAAGGATCTCTCGATCCTCGACAATATCAATGTTACCTACTTCGAGTTGGATCTGAAAGGCAACTTGACCAGCTTCAACGATAACCTGTGCCGCGACTTCGGTTACAGTCGGGAAGAGCTCATGGGCATGAACTTCCGCGCCTACACCCAACCCGGATACGTTGAATGGGTGAGGAGTGTCTACGAAGAAGTTTACAGCACCGGTCGTCCCAAGACGTTCATCAATGACCGCATCATCAGGAAAGACGGCTCGCTCATGGTGGCCGAAATATCGGTGGGGCTGATTTGCTCAGAGACAGGTCAAGTGACCGGATACAGGGGTGTGGGCAGGGATATCACGTCGCAGACCCTGGCGATGAAGGCCCTTGAGGAGAGTGAAGCGCGCTACCGGCTGCTGGCCGAGAACTCCTTGGACGTCATCTGGACCATGTCCCTGGATGGTCGTATCACGTATACCAGCCCTTCAGTCACCGCGCTCCTGGGCTATTCCCAGGAAGAGATCCTGGCGCTGGGAATGGACGATCTTTTGGCTGCGCAATCGTTGGCGTTCATTCAGGATTTGATCGCCCGTGAACTGGCCAAAGCGCCTGAAGCACGGGGTCGCAGCCTGATGCTCGAATTCCGTATGCGCGCCAAGGACGGCACACAGCGTGAGGTCGAAGCGAACGCATCCTGGTTTCTGGATGATGAGGGCCGGTACATCGGCCTGCAGGGGAGCATCCGCGACATCTCCGCACGCAAGCGGGCCGAGGAAGCCCTGCGCGCCAGCGAAGAGAAATACCGCTCGATCCTGGAGAACATGGCCGAGGCGTATTTTGAAATCGATTTGAAGGGTAGTTTCGTCTTTGCGAACCAGGCGGCCGGGGCTATGTTGGGTTATGAGCATGGCGAGCTGATGGGCATGAATTATCGGCAATATACCTCACCTCAAACCGCAAACGCCCTGTACGATGTCTTCAACCGCATCTACCGTACCGGTCAACCCGAGTCCATTATGGATCATGAAGTGATCAGGAAAGATGGAATGCGGTGTATCCATCAGCTGCATGCTACGCTCCTGCGGGATAAAGATGGCGCACCATCGGGATTCAGCGTCATCGCATGGGATGTCACCGATCGCAAGCAAGCCGAGGACGCCCTGAAGAAGAGCGAAGAACGGTACCGGAGCATCCTGGAGAGCATGCAGGAGGCCTACTATGAGGTGGACTTAAGCGGCAACTTCACGTTCTTCAACAGCACGGCCGTCAAAGGCTTGGGATATACCGCGGATGAGATGATGCACATGAACTTCACCGCCTTCGTGGACGAGGACAATGCCCGGCGCGTGTACGAAACCTACCATCGGGTATTCCTCACGGGAGAGCCGGTCACCAGCTTCGAATGGGACCTGACCACCAAGAGCGGACGCATCCTCCAGATCGAATCCGCGGTCTTCCTGCGCCGCGATGAACAAGGACGGCCGATTGGATTCAGAGGTATCGTTCGGGATATCAGTGCGCGTAAACAAGTGCAAGCGGCGTTGCGCGAGAGCGAAGAAAAATATCGCACATTGGTGGAGGGTTCCCGCGTCGTCGTGTTGAGATGGAACACATCCGGGGATATCACCTATATCAATGAATATGGGCTCAGGTTTTTTGGTTATGCCTCGGAGGAGCTCCTCGGAAGGAACGTGGTAGGCGCTATTGTCCCTGAGAAGGAGTCATCGGGTCGTAACTTGGTAAGTATGATCGATGATATCCGGCGCGATCCCGAGCGTTTCAGCGATAATGAAAATGAGAACATTACCAAGGACGGGCGCCGCGTATGGATACGCTGGAGCAACAAGCCGATTCAGGACCATAACGGACAGCTCATCGAAATCCTTTCCATCGGCAACGACATCACCGAACGCAAACAGGCCGAGGAGGCCCTGCGCCAGAGCGAAGAAAAGTACCGTAGCATCCTGGAAACCATGGATGAGTCCTATTTTGAACTGGACTTGAAAGGCAACTACACCTTTTTTAACGATGCGTTATGCCGCGACCATGGTTATCCGCGCTCCGCGCTGATGGGTATGAACTACCGCGTCTATACATCTCCTGAAACCGCTTGGCAGGCTTACCGCACATTCAACGAGATCTATCGCACCGGCGAAGCCAAGAGCCTGTATTTCGAGGATATCATCCGGCCGGATGGGAGCAGGCGCTATATCGAGATGTCTATCGGACCGATCAAGGATGCCGCGGGGAAGGTGACCGGGTTCAGGGGGGTAGGGCGGGACGTTACCGAGAGGAACAAGGCCCAACAGGCCCTGAAGGAGAGCGAGGAGCGTTTCCGCGACCTGGCCATGCTGCTGCCGGAGTCGGTCTTTGAGATAGACGCCGCCGGGCGTTTCACGTTCGTGAACCGCATCTCGCTGGAACGCTTCGGGTACACCGAGGAGGAAGTCTATCACGGCCTGGGCATTCTGGATGTCATTATGCCCGAGGACCATGCGCGCGCGCTGGCGAACGCCAGATTGGTCGACCTGGGAGAGAATTCCGGTCTCAACGAGTACATGGTCAGGCGTAAGGACGGCACCGTATTCCCGGCCCTGGTGAGCACGACCTGCATCTATCGTGACGGGAGGCTCGCCGGCCGCCGGGGCTTCCTGATCGATATTTCCGAAAAGAAGGTGATCGAGGAACAGCTCATGCGGGCCCAGAAGATGGAGGCCATCGGGACCCTGGCCGGCGGGATCGCGCACGACTTCAACAACCTGCTCATGGGCATCTTGGGCAATGTCTCGCTCCTGCTTATGAAGATGGACGCGGCCGATCCGGTTCACGATCGACTGAAGAATATCGAGGAGTACGTACAGCGCGGCTCCGACTTGACCAAGCAGTTGCTCGGGTTTGCCCGCGGAGGCAAGTATGAGGTCAAACCCACGGACCTGGCGGAATTTACCCACAAGAGCTCCCAGATGTTCGGCCGGACCAAGAAGGAGATCCGCATCCACCACAAGGCCCAGGCCGATCTGTGGACCGTGGAGGTGGACCGTGGGCAGATGGAGCAGGTCCTGATCAACCTTTATGTGAATGCCTGGCAGGCCATGCCCGGCGGCGGCGATTTGTATGTGTCGCTTGAGAACGCCGAGCTCGATATTGAGCAGGTGGCCCCCCACAACCTCAAAGCGGGAAAATACGTGGTGCTGGCGATCACCGATACCGGGGTGGGCATGGACGAGGCCACGCGGGCGCGTGTTTTCGAACCGTTCTTCACCACCAAGGAGCTCGGCCGGGGCACCGGTCTGGGGCTGGCGTCCGTGTACGGCATCATCCGCAACCACGGCGGTTTCATTCTGGTGGAGAGCGAAGAGGGCATCGGTACGACCTTCATAATCCATCTGCCGGCCTCAGCCAGACCCTGTGAGATCGAGCCCCAGCCGGAACCAGAAGTCCGTATGGGGCGGGAGACCATCCTTTTAGTGGATGACGAGGAGATGATCCTCGAGATCGGGTCGGAAATGCTCAGTGCCCTGGGATATAAAGTCCTGATCGCCTCCGGAGGCCGAACGGGACTGCACATCTACGATCAGCACAAGGGGGAGATCGACCTGGTCATCCTCGATATGGTCATGCCCGATCTGGGGGGGCGTGAAACCTTTGAGGCGCTCAAGCGCAGCAACCACTCGATCAAGGTCGTGCTTTCCAGCGGATATAGTCTCGACGGGCAAGCCAAAGAGATCATGCAAGGCGGTTGCAAGGGCTTCATCCAGAAGCCGTTCAACCTGGCCGAGCTGTCCCGCAAGATCAGGCAGATCCTGGATGAGGGATGATCTCAGACTAAGCGCTAAAGCCTGGAGATGACGACCTCGCAGCACTCGTCGCCGTGATTGAGGTTTTTGGTATGGGCCACGTGAGCCTCCACGGTTCGATCGAACAGGCCGTTTATGATGCCTTTATACGTCTGCACGGTCACGATACCGCAATCCGCGACCCCGGCCTTGGCGATGGCCCTCTGCGTTTCGCAGTCGGTGATGCGGATGATGATCTGCTCGCCCTGCACTGAGATCTCCCGACCCTCGATCTTCAAGACCCGGCTGAAGATATCCAGGGCTTCCAGAAAGCTTTCCGGCCAGACCGGGTCGGGGAAGTACTTTTTGCGGATGTTTTTCCCGAAGACATAGGCGAGTTGTTTCCAGGCCTCCACGTCCATTTCCCATGCGGTTTGAACACCGAACTTTTTCGCCAGGGCCAGAAACCAGGCGCCGTCCATGCGGGTAAACGCATACTGCGCGACCTCCAGCATCTGCTCATGCGATAATCTCATTGCCGCTCCATCCATTTTTCTGCGTTAGACTCTCCCTGAGAGGGGGGGCGTCAATATTCGAGAAGGATAATCAATGCCTCGAATCTTGACGGGCTTCCCCCCGATGTTTTGTCATGTGGTGGCGAGATTTTCGCGAACGTCATCCATGTCCAAGGGCCGCGCCTTGCCGGCATCCACATAGAGTGAAAGCGCCTCGTTTGGGCAACTTTCCACGCACAGGCCGCATCCCAGACAGGTCTTTGCATCATAGCTCCACAAACCATCGGAGATCTTCACGGCGCCGAAATGGCAGCTCTGCACACATGTCCCGCACAGGGTGCATTTCTGCTCAGCATGTTTGACCGAGTATCCCGACTCGATGCTCTGGGAAAGGTCCGGCCGGATATGCCGGGTTATGCTTGATGCCTTGAGGCTCACGCACGTATCGGGATGGCAGTTGCAGATCACCCCGCTGCTGCCGCCCGTGGCCACCTTGAAGAAGGCCTGGGTGATGTGTCCCTGTTTCCGGAAGCGCCGGATAAGATCGAGTGCCTCGGCCTGCGTGATTTTATGCGCGTGGTATTTTTCGCCGTGCTCCAGCCAGAAGCTCGCCACCCCTTTGCCCACGGCCAGGCAGGAATTGATGAACTCTGGCGCCGCCCCATAGGCCTTCTTGCAGGGGCAGTCCATGACCGCGATATAGTCCGGTTCCTGAAACAGGATTTTAAAGGCGTACTTGCGGGGGATGATGCGCTTGTTGGCACTGGAAACGGCGCTGATGTCTTCATCCAGGGTGAAGATCTTCTCGGTGTCCTCAAGGGACATGAACTTACCGTGGTAGCGGTTGAAGGCCATATCACCCACGTACTGAAGGGGTTTGATCCAGGTCAGGTGCTTAAGCAGGATGAGAAACAGCTGCACGATCTTCACATAGGGATAATAAAATGCGAAGTAAATATAATTGTGAATTGCACGGTCGATTCTCCACCCGTGCTTCTTGAACATGATGCGGGTCGATTCTTTCATGCGTTCTCCTTTTTTGCATGCGTCATCTCACCGGTAAAGGCCGGGTTGACGGCCGCCGGAGATCGCGCATATCAAGTTTTCATACCGGCGGGGTCACATGTTCCATGTCTGCGTCTCCATCTGACATTGGCCATGGCTCGCCACAAAAATCACTTACCATAGACTCAGCAGCCAGGAAAGCGTCTTACGCATACAACCTCGGGTGGGAGGGAGCTAAAGGATCTCCCTCCCTTTGAGACATCCGGGGTTATTGGGAATTCTTGAATGCCGTGGCGTTCAAGTGCTTGCTGAGACGTTTGCCGAGTGAGACCGCGGTCCAGACCACGGGCAGGCCCATGGAACGGTGCATGATGCTGGCGTCGCAGCAGTAAAGATTCTTGATGCGCGTTTCCAGGTTGGAGTCGACCACGGTGCCGACCGGGCAGGTCCCGCAAGGATGAGCGCCGATGGGCGGTAAGGCATGGATCGTGTTTTCCTTGGCGCCCATCTTGAGCAGGATCTTCCTGGCCTTTTCGATGCCCATGTCCAGGCGTTGACGATCCTGTTTGCTGATGGGCTTGGAGAAGTTGAAGAAACGCTTGTCCGGGAAGATCTCGCCGCCCACCTCGTCCTGACTTTTGATCATGATCCAGCTGTACTTGAGGGTGTCTTTGAACCGCCACCACTGACTGGGCTTGCCCATGGCGAGTTCCATGGCGTAGGAAGCCCAGTTGGGCCCGGTCTCGGTCATGATGAAACCATCCTCCCAGTCCTCCAGAGTGCCCACCGCCATGGGGTTGGCCCTGACGCTGGTGGTGCCGGGGGCAACGCCGCCCACGAATACCAGCGCGTCAATGGCGAACTGCCGACCGGCTTCTTGAATGCCGGCATTTCTGAGGATGCCGACATTGGAAATGCCGGTGGAGAGCACCACGACCTTGGCGTAGGCCTTGATCTCCTTGCCGAGACGGGTTCCTTTGACACCGACCACTTTGCCGTTCTCCACGATGACGTCGGTTACCTTGGTGTAGAGCATGATGTCGGCGTCATTGCGCAGGGCCTCGTCGCAAAAGACGCGTGAGGTCCACTTGGCGCGCCGGGCGCAGCCGAGCATGCAGTCGGAGCAGCCGGGTATGCACTTGCTGGCGTCGATCATCTTGGGCATCTTGGTCCAACCGAATCCGCATTCGTTGGCGGCCTCCATCATGCGCAGGTTATCCTTACCCACCAGATTGTCGGGCAGTTCCTTGGCCCAGATATCTTTTTTAGCCTCCGCGATCTCGCCGTTGAATTTGATGCCCGCTTCGGCAAAGAACTTCTCGGGCGGCGGTCCGGCAACACCGCAGGTCAGGTTGGATGCGCCGCCGTAGACATTGGGAATGGCCACGGCAGTCCACTCCTTGCTGAAGTTCATGCCCAGGTTGTTCATCATCATGGCCCAACCGACCGTATTCTGCTGGAGCCACTGCTGCTCGGGGCCGCGTTCCAGCATCAGGACTTTTTTGCCCTTGAGCGCCATCTCGCGCGCCACTGTGCCCCCGCCGGGCCCGGTGCCGACCACGATCACGTCATATTCCAGGTTTGGATCGTATTTCTGTTCTAATAAAAGCTCCTTGATCATATTCTTCTCCTTCTCAGTTGTTAACGTAGCTCTCGATCATGATGCAAAACGCTTCACGCATGGGTGCTCATGATTCTCTGTGCTTATTCCTAAAAGCTATTTCTCTTTGGCGATCATCAGCTTGGACATGCGGTCCGAGTGTGCCAGGATGAAGAAATGCGGTCCGCAGCAAGGCGCGATCGGGAAAATGGAGGCGTCGCAGACAAACAGGCCCGGATAGTTGAAGACCTCACATTTGTGGTCGATGACCCCTTCGTCGATGGTTTCGGCCATGGCGCACCCGCCCGTGGGATGGACCGAGCCGATGCCTTTCCAGGCTCCGGTGCGCTCGATCTTGGCAAGCTTCCTCTGACGTTCGTCTTCGCTAATGGGTTTGCCGACGGCATCAACCTCCATGGCGATCTTCTTCTGGGCGATGTTGGCCCGGCGGTGGCAGTCCTGCGAAGGATAGTAGATATCCACCACGTCCTTGGCCGGGAAGATGCGGCCGATGGGGTCTTCGCGCGCCAGCGCCAGGAACGGCATGGTCTTTTGGGAAAGCAGACTCAAAGGCCAGGGCAGCCATTCCAGAACCGACGACGAGCAGGCGAACTGGTGAAAGTCGAAATCGTATTTATCAGAGGCGATCTCATGGTAGCGGAACAGACAGGGATTCTTGCCGTGTTCGAGCTTGGCGTGCGGCACGAGCTTGAGACCGATGCGGTCGCCGTTGAAGCCCCACTTGTAGCCCAGCTTGGGGCTGATTTTGGGCAGCCCGTCGATGGTATTGGCGCGCGAGGCGAACAGGAGCTTGGCGGTGTTCAGGGCGCCCGCGCCCACCACCACCTTGGCGGCGCTTACCGATTGCTTGGCGCCGGTGTTCAGATCCACATAGTCCACAATGTATCCGGCCTTGGTCTTCCTGATACCGGTGGCCTCGGCCAGATCCCTGATTTCGCCCCCGTGCTTGAGAACGAGCTGTAGGTAGGTGATATCCATGCTGTTCTTGGAGGAGCGGTTGTCGCCCGTGAGCTCGTTGCCGCTGTAGTCGTTGTTCTTTTGCCGGCATCCGAAGGCGTTGACGCGCTCTTCGTCCTTATCCGGTCCGCTGCCCCACCAGATGCTGGCATCCTGGGGGTGGGCCGTGATGCCGGGGATGCGCTCGCAGGACTTGTCGATGGCGTCCATGTACCAGGTGTTCTTTACGGCATGCGCCGGCTCCACCACCTTGGCGACATTGTCGAAGTGCTTGGCCATCTCCGCCTGGGTGATTTCCTTGGGATAATGGTCGTAGATATCGCGGGGCGGTTTGTCCAGGAAGCCGCCGATGACCAGCGAGGCCCCGCCCACGCCGCAGGGGATAAGAATGGTGTAGCCGTTGACGATATAGGCCTCCAACAGACCGGCCTTCTTATTGATGTTGATGTATTTCTTGATATGCGGCGAGCTCCAGCCCAGGCCGCGCAGGTGCTTGAGAAGCTCGATCAAACCCTCGGGGTAGGGCTGTTTGCCCTGCAAAGCCCCCCACCAGGTCCCGCGCTCCAGCACGCATACCTTGGCTCCGGCCTGGGCCAGATTCCCCGCCGCCGGCGCGGCTCCGCAACCGCTTCCGATAAATACCACGTCAAACTTTTCCATTGGTCCGTCCTCCTGTTTGATTGCCTAGTTTGCTTTGCTATTGAGCAGGTAACCGAAGGGCACGGCCCAGAGATCGCCCGCTACAAAGGCCGCATAGCCCGCGATCAACGCCCAGGAAGAACGCACGTCCAGTTCGCGCCTTCTGATCAGGCCGCCCACCACGAAGATGAACCAGGCCATCTTGTAGGTGAACTGGAGCAGCAGGATGGGTGCCCACTTCTTGGGGTTCTTCAGGCCTAAGAGCGACAAGAGTCCGAACGCGAAGTATGCGGACCCGCTGATGCCGAAGATAATGTCATCCTGCTTCTTCCACATGAAGAGCTTTTCCGTGAAGCGCGGGAACAACATGATGGCCAGTCCCAACGACGTGGCGGCAAGGGCCGTGAACCAGTACTGAAACCGTAAACCCCTCATTTTGAAATCACTGAACGGTGCCGACATGAAATACCTCCTTTATTTTATTTATATTTGCAAAATGCAACTTATATGCCATACGAGGATTTCGCGCCCATTATCGGCTTGAAACCCAGTGCGACCGCTCGTCTCTGGACTAAAAGAGCCGTGGCGCGGGGCGGTCAGACACATACATAAAATGATCCAAAATGGAACAATGTGCCATACTGAAACGGGTCATTGCACCACATCTGTGCGCGAGATAAGGAGATGGTATTTTTTAAGCTTACGATACAGCGTAGTGCGGCCGATGCCCAGCCGTCGACATGCCTCGGTTATATTTCCCCGGCACTCTTCCAGCACCCTGAGGATAGTCTGCCGTTCCACCTGGGGCAGGGAGGCAAGCGCGAGGGAGGGCGCGACCGCGTCTTGCGGCTGGTTCGTATCAATCCTGTCCGGTTCGGCGGGGAAATCCTCGCGGGTTAAGAGCGGTCCACGCGCCAGGTTTACGGCGCGTTCGACCCAGTTCTTGAGCTCGCGCACGTTGCCTCTCCACGCACGGCGCTTGAGAAATTCCAGGGCGTCGGGGGTGATGCCCTGGATATGCTTGTCCAGGGTCCGACTCACGATCTGGATAAAGAGGTGCGCGAGCAGCTCGATATCGCCCGTGCGATCACGCAAGGGCGGGATGGAAAGCTCCAGGACATTGAGCCGGTAGTACAGGTCGCCGCGGAAGGTGCCGGCCCCCACCTCTTCGAGCAGATCCTTGTTGGTGGCCACGATGATGCGCGCATCCAGAGGGATATAGCGCGAGCCTCCCAGGCGCAGGAACTCCTTTTCCTCCAGCACGCGCAGCAGCTTAGCCTGCATGTGCAGGCTCATGCCGTTGACCTCGTCCAGGAACAGGGTCCCCCCTTCGGCCAGCTCGAGCTTGCCGCATCTGCCGCCGCGCACCGCGCCGGTAAAGGTTCCCGCTTCGTAGCCGAAAAGCTCGCTCTCGATCAGATCATGCGGTATGGCCGCGCAATTGAGCGCGAAGAAAGGTCCCTGAGAGCGATCGCTCGCATTGTGGATGGCCTGGGCCAGCATCTCCTTGCCCGTGCCCGATTCGCCGTAGATCAACACCGTGGAAGGGCTTAAGGCAATGGTGCGCGCGAGATTGATCACCTGCTGTATTTGAGGGCTGCGGCCCTGGATATCATCGAAGGTATAGCGGCCCTGCGATCCCGCCATCTTGCCGACCATCTTCTTAATGGCGTGCACCTCCCGCAGGTGCAGGACATTGCCGATAAAGCGGCCGTTCTGATCCAGAATGGACTTGATGCTCACGATGCAGCGCGGTGTACCCTTAAATTCCTGGAGGAAGAGTTCCTCTTCATGGAGCTCCCGCATATGCTCCAGGGCGGAGAGGATCTCTGCGTGTCTAAAGAAATGACGGAGATCATGCCCGACGACTTCGTCGAGCGTATGTCCGATGATGCCTTCGGCCGCCGGATTGATATTGGTGACGCGGTGTTCGCGGTCCAGGATAATAAGCCCCGAGGACATCATTCCCATGGCCGTCTTGAGGTGCTCACCGGCGATAAGGGAGTACGACCGTTTTTTCAGGCCCAGTTGGCTCTCGATGGCGTGGGCGACCGTGGTGACGATGGCCAAGGCATGCGGCAGCTTCTCCTGCATCCCATCCGGCCCGGTGATGGTCAGACAACCGATGATATGTCCTGTTTCGTCGTGGATCGGCGCCGCGGCGCAGGTGGCGATATGATTGGATTCCAGATACTGCTCTCCGGGCATCATCTGAAACGGCTTGTCCTCGTGCAGGGCTATGACCACGGAACTCGTGCCGGTGTAGCGCTCGTTTAAGCTGCTGCCCACCACGGCGTTTTTTATCTGGCAGAACTCCCAGCTTAAGCCCGCGCCCAGGGCGTCGAGGATGAACCCATCCTGATCGGTAAGGAAGCTCACCCCGTCCAGATTTCGGACCAGCTCGAAAATGCCCATGAGAAAGGGCCGGGCCGTGGCAATCAGGGCCGCGTTGTCTTTAAGGATGCGTCCTTTTTCATCCTCGGCAAAGGCGGCTGATATTGTCTGAGTGTACGGATCGAGTCCTAGCTCCCGGCAGCGCCGCCACGATGCCAGGACCTCTTTCCGGATCACCCCAGGAGGAACCTTGCCGGTGGCAATGAACCGCTCCCAGGCGTGTCTGATGTCCTTTTTCAAAGGCGCCGCAGCTGGAATCCGTCTCATCTTGGCCCCATGCATGTCCATGACGGATGTTATCTACCACAATTGGATGGTCAACACAAACGGGCTTTCACCCCTTCATCGCGTTCGTGCATCGACCGTTATCGGCCGCTTCCTCGTTTGGATCCTTAGAAGCTGTACCTAAGCTTTACAAAGACTTCATCGTTGTCCCTGAACTGGCCCAGGAGCGAATTGGGGTCCTTGCCCGCGATGATCACCACGCCCAGGGTGGCCCTGATCGCGTCCGTGAAGCCGTACACCGCGGAAGGCTGGAAGAGGTAGTGATGGAAGGTATAATCATAGGCCCCGCCAAGATTCAGCTCCAAAGTGTTCTGGAGAAAGAACTGCTTGTAGGCCAGCGAGAGCATGGTGTCGTAGCCGCCCTTGATGAAATAGATGGGCTTGTCGTCATCATAATCCAGGACGCGCTCCTCGATGATTTGCGCCGAGATGGTGGCGTCGCCGCGCACGTAGTCGATGCCCAGGCCGTACTTCAGTGCGTCCTTCTTGATCGCCACGGCGGGATCGAGATGGAAGGATTGTCTTGTCTGACCCGTGGCATAGAAGGTATTCAGGAACTCTTCCATGAGCTCCTGCTGTAGTTTGGTGGTGATGATTTCCGGATAGATGCTCTCGGCCGTGCGGACATAATACTTATCCTTGAAGTAGGCCCCTTCCCCGCGGATGGTGAATCCTCCCAGGGTGGTGGAAAAATCGAGTCCATAGACCTGCATGCGTTTGAGCTGCGGTTTGGCGGTCAGATTGCCCTGGATGCTGGTTTTAAGGGCGGCTGGATCCGTCAGCTCCACCACCAGCTCGGTCGGCACCGCGATGACGGGCATGTTGTCATAGCCATTGAAATAGCTCACCGAAAGCTCACAGCCGGCGATGGATCGGGACAGGCGCACACCGGCCTCCGAATTATCGAGCGTGAAGGCCGGCAGATCTATGTCCGCGTAGGTCGCCGTGACCGGCACGGATCCGAACACGCTGTTGGTCTCAATGGCGTCAGGCACCTTGAGCACGGGGGGAAACCAGCGCTCGTCCGGCATGGGCAGGCGGTAGGGCAGATAACGCGGTATCCAGGCCAATTCGCAATTGATGATATCGGTGTAGATGTCGGCCTTGACGGCTAAGGCCCCCTGTTTGCGTTCGCTCTCCTCCCTGAGCACCGGATCGGTCATGTCCTCGGTATTGAGATTATCGGTCGGGTTGAACTCGTCCAGTCGGCCCCAGGCGAACTTCTGCAGCCCGATGCGCAGATCCGCCTTGCCGGTGAAGAGATCGAGATAGGCCTCATCGAGAGTCAGCGCGGGCGTGTTGTCACGGTAGACCTTTTCGATAGGCGCGAAGACACGGTCATGGCTGGGATCATGGATCTTGCCGTCATAGTCGCCCTTGAGGGTGAGCTTGAAGGCGCCCCATGTGGCGAAGTCGGCCTTGGCCGTCAGCGAAAGCAGGGCGGACGGATCCTCCTTGGCGGTATCATTGTCCAGGGCATAGACGCCCAGGCCTTCCAGATAGCCGTTTACGCCGATGTCCGTGGACCCCACAGGGTAGCTCCAGGTCAGGGCCTGGGAGGGAATCAGGACGCAGGCGCACAAGAGGATCAGTCGTTTCACGCCTTATCTGCCCCGTTGCATGTAGCGCTGCGTGAAGATGTCGTCGGACAGACCGGAATCGTACTGGATGTTGCTCAGATCCAGGATGGTGGCCCGGCCGTTCTGCGCATTCTTCATCTCGATATGGGTGGGGGTGTTGATGCCCTTGATCGAGATGATCTTAGTCATGGTGCCTTCCTTCAGGAACGCACCCTTGGTGTCATAGAACTGCATCTTGGCTGGCACGAAGTTTTCCTTGCGGATCCAGGTGACCACCTTGCCGTAGAACTCTGCCTCATTAGGGATCGATTCGATCACGTAACAGGCCTGTCCGTCCACGGCTTCTTCCTTGAGCAGCTTGTAGGTGTTCTTGTCCAAGTTGCGCGTGCCCATGTCGTAGAAGCTGAACTCGCTGCCCATGAAACTGTCGCCCTTGCTGGAACTGGTCACCTGGCGCACGCGCTGCAGGGCCGGTAGATAGAGCCACTGCTGATCGTCCTTCTTCTCGTTGCTCCACACCAGGAAAGAGGTGCCCTTGACGTCGGCCGGCGCTTCGAAGATGATGAGGGCCTTCTTCGAGCCGTCCGGATAATTCTTGGCATAGGATAAGAGCTTGCGTTCGCGCTTGTTGCCCCGCTTGTCGATCAGGGTCATGAGCATTTCGTTCTTACTGTCCTTGGCCTGGTCCATGAGGGCCTCGGATTTCTTGACGATCTGGTAGGCGCTCAAAGCCTCGGCGCAGACTCCCGGAGACGGCCACAGACACACGGCCGTAAACATACCCAACACACCAAACAATAGTCGTTTTTTCATCGCTTCCTCCTTAAGAGACTTGACCGGCGGATTGAGCGCCGGATGCGGCCTTGATTCTGGGGTGAAACCGGTTGATGACGGCCGGCAGGGCCGTGAGCGCGGCGGTCGAAGAGATGATCATGACCAGGGCGGTCAACATCCCGGACTGCATGACCGGCACGAATTTCGAAAGTATGAGCACGCTGAAACCGGCCGCCACGGCCAAGGCATTGTACATGACGGCCCGACCGGTGGTGTTGATGGCGTTGGCGATGGCCGTGGGGACATCGACCTGTAATCCAAGCTCATAGCGGTAGCGCGACAGGAAGTGGATGGAATAGTCGATTCCCACGCCCACGGTGATGCTAGCGATCAGTGCGGTGGCGGCATTGAGCGTGATGCCGGTGAAACCCATGAGCCCGAAGTTGAAGAGGATCGGGATGAGCAGCGGCAGGATGCTGAAGGCCCCGAGTTTTGCGGATTTGAAGATCGGCATGGTCACCAGGATTACCAGGATCAAGGCCAGGATGAAACTGGAGATCTGCCCCTGGATCACGATATGATTGAATTCGCGGGTGATGGCCGAAATGCCGGTGGCGAAGACCGAGATCCCGGATCCGCGGGGCAACTCCCGGTTGAAGGCCGCGATCTCCTGGAAGATCTTTTCAGCCAGCACCCCGCCCTGTGATTTGATGACCAGGATGACCTGGGCATTCCGGTAGTCGTGGTTCACGAAACGTTCGATTTCATCGGACCCCGAGAAGGAATACAGCAGCAGATACTGGGCGATGAGCTCGCGGGAGTCCGGGATGGTGTAATAGCGCGGGTCGTCGTCGTGCATGACCTGGTTCATGCGCTTGATCAGGTCAACGATCGACATTGATTTGCCCACGCCCTCGATGGCGTTCAAGCGGCTCTGGAGGAGCTCGATGCGCCGCAGTACGGCCGGGTTTTTGATGTCGTCGGCGTTCCCGGTCCTGACCACGACATTGAGCATGGAGGTCCCGGCGAACTTGGCGTTGAGAAAATCGTCGGCGATGCGGATAGGGCTCGACTTCTTGAAATAGGTGATCGGGTCCATGTCGGCGCGCAGACGCAACATGCCCGCCACGGAGAACAATATGATGATCAGGCACACGCTTAGGACCGCCGAGCTACGGTGGACGGCCAGGTGCGTAAAGCCTTTCAGCAGTGGGCTGATCACGTCATGCCGGGTATGATGTTGGGGGATGAATTCCCGGCCCATGGAATCAAGGATGGACAGCACGGCCGGGATAAAGGTGAGCGATATGATCAGGGCCGCGAAAACTCCGAAGGAAGCCAACACGCCGAGCTGCTTGATGGGCACGACCGCGGTGGTCAGAAGCGAGAGGAATCCGCCAATAGTGGTGAGGCCGGCCATGATCACCGGCAGGTACACCCGACGGGCGGCGTTTATGATGCCTTGCTTGCCGCGCTTGCCCTCGGCCGCGTCCGATAAGACGCTCTCCAGCACATGGATGCCGTAGGCGGTGCCTACCGCGGTGAGCAGGACCGGCAAGGTGCTGGTGAGCTGGGTCATGGGCCAGCCTAGCAGCGACATGACGCCGAAGGTCCAGGTCGTGGATATGCCTACGGTGACGAGCGGCAGTACCACGCCCCGCAGATTGCGGAAGAAGATGAACAGGGTGACGATGATGATCAGATTGACGATCGGCACGAAGACCTTCATGTCGCGTAGCATATAATCGCCGGTCAGTGCGTTGACCACCGGGACGCCGGTGATGAAAAGCTCGTTCAAGCCCGGATATCGCTGCTGGACCCGGTCCACGACCCGCCGCAGATCGTAGTAGATCGGTATCAGGTCATCCGTTTGGGTGCCTTCCCGCATGGTCATGTAGATGAGCGATCCCGTATGGTCCGCGTTGACGAACGAGCCCTTGAAAAAATCCCATGACGCGACCTTTTCCCTGAAGGTCATCAGTTCGGCGGGAGTCGCGGGCACTTCTCCGTCCGCTGAAAGCGGGGCGACATCGATGCCCGAAGCGCTGCCCGAGATATAATCCATGTTCAGGATGTTCTTGATGTCCTGTATGAACGGGATCCGCCGGGCTGCTTCGGATATGTCCCGGATCTCGGCCAAGGTTTGGGGTGTATAGATATTGCCGCCCCAGACCCCGACAATGGTCTCTTCGCGCTGGGAGAACTCGTCGCGGTTGTTTTCATATTGAACCCGTACGGGATTGTTCTTATCCACGAAGATCTCGACCCGCGGGTCCACCCTGATCTTGGGTATCTGGAGGGCGGCGCCGATCGTGATCAGGGCGATAAGGGTGATGACCGCGTATGGGTGTCTGACGCAGAACCGTAAAATCGTGTGCATGGAAAATGTTCCCCTCATGGCAGAGCATTCCAAAAAAAAAATTTGGTTATAAATTGATAGCAGGAATGGCCGCTATGTCAAGCCCAACATAGCCATCCGCCTTTCACCGCCCGCCCTACTTAGGCGCGGGTGAGTATTTGCAGACCCGATTCGTACATGGTACAATGAAAATCATGATAGCCGTATGATGATGTATCCGCGTCCGGCCAGAGGGCGCTGGAATGATTGATAAGGGGGCGAACATGGGCAGATTGTTGACCATTATTGGAATCGTGGCGGCGGTGGCTTTACTGGTGCTGGCATATTACGGTCTTTTTGCGCCGGTCGTTTTTACGGAAAAGGAAATGGGTCCTTATGTGCTGGTCTATGAGAAGCATCTCGGCGAGTACAAACAGACCGCCAGCATCGTGGACAGGGTCTCCGGCACGCTCTTGGGCGAGGATGGAATTTTTGCCGGCAAGGGCTTCGGACTGTTTTACGACAACCCCAAGACCGTGGAAACCGCCAACCTGCGGAGCATTGCCGGTTGTATCGTGGAGAACGTACCGGACGACAAGATCAAAAAACTGAGAGACAACTTTCTGGTGGGAGAGTTTCCGGAAGCGCAGTGCGTCGTGGCCGAGCTGCCCTATAAGGGTTATATCTCTATCGTATTGGGAACCCTGCGCGTGTATCCTAAGCTCGCTGAGTATATGCAGGCCCGTCAGTATACCAGGGTCCCGGTCATGGAGATCTACGACAAGCCGAACGCTAAGATCATCTATGTCGTGGCCTATACCCTTGGGCCCTACACCTTCGAGAACCTGCTGGGGCCCGCCGGGACTCTGTAAGGCCTACGCATCAATACCAGCACAACGGCGCTGTCGGCAAAAAAGGCGTTGTTGCCACGGCGCCTAAGATTCGGACGATGAATGCATTGACCGTGTGATTTTCGATGGGCGTACTCCCGGCCATTGGCGACATCGAGGTAAAATGAGGCCTTCGGGCTTTTTCGGGCCCCCTGGAATCACGACCCCCCAAGCGATGTTTATCGATCGGGAGGCATACTTGCAATTTGATTTTTACCGACTACTATATATTCATTCATCTCTCCCGGAAGGTTAAGCGACGTGGATAATGTTGTTCTGGACAAGAATAAACTGAACAGTTTCATCGTGCAGTTGCGCGCCAGGCATCCCGTGGTCGCTCCGGTGCATCGGGGCTACAACCGCTATGTCTTTGACGAGGTCGAAAACGGCGATCAGATAGCGATTCCCTACATACCCACGATCCTGCCGCCCAAAAAATATTTTATGCCCCAGCATGAAACCCTGATCGAGTACGACACGCGTTTGGGCCAGACCCTGAACGTGGTGGTGGAGTTCGCCTCGCTCGTCATCTTCGGGGTGCATACCTGCGACCTGGCGGGCATTCAGTGCCTGAACATCGTCCTGTCGGACCGGCCCAAGGACCTGCACTACCTCTTCCGCAAGAACCGTGTGTTCATCATGGGCCTGGAGTGCAATGATTACTGCGACGAATATGCGAGCTGCCACCTGATGGGCAACGATCTGCCCAAGGGGGGGTATGATCTGTTTTTTACCGACATTGGAGAAGCGTTCCTCATTCATATCCAGACCCTGGCGGGTCAAGAACTCATAGAGGACATGGACTTTCTCAGGCCGGCCGAGTCTTTTCATATCAAGGCCTTGCAGGCCGTACGATCCAGGAAAAAGGAGATATTTAAGAACGAGGTGGATGTCGAACGCGATGAGATCCCGGAGCTGTTCGAACGGGGCTTCGATCACCCCGTGTGGCGGGAAATCGGCAACCGCTGTCTGTCGTGCGGCAATTGCACCAATGTCTGCCCGACTTGTTACTGCTATGACGTCAAGGACATCCCCAACCTGGATCTGCGCTCGGGCCGCCGTGTGCGGGTATGGGACTCCTGCCAGAACGAGCCCTTCGCCAAGATCGCCAGCGGCGAAAGCTTCCGGGCCGAACGCGCCGACCGCAAGCGCCACCGCTTCTACCGCAAGTTCAAGTACCACAACGATCGTTTCGCGCGCTACTACTGCACGGGCTGCGGACGTTGCAGCCGGACCTGCATGGCGCGCATCAATCTCAAGGAGACCATCGCGGCTTTGAAGCAGGTGGTCCCATGAAGATGGAGAAGGTGCTCATCACGGATTCGTCCTTTGAGGTAAAACCGGCCACGATCGTGCGCAAGCGGGTGCTGACGGACAAGGAACACCTGTTCGAAATCCGTCTGGAGGGCGGCGAAGCACTCAATCATGACCCGGGACAGTTTGTGGAGGTATCCATCCTGGGCGCGGGCGAGGCGCCGATCTCGATCTGTTCTTCGCCCACCCGGCGACAGGGCTTCGAGGTATGCGTGCGCAAGATCGGCAAATTGACCACGGTCATGCACAACCTCGAGGTTGGCGACACCCTCGGTATCCGCGGGCCGTACGGCAAGGGATTCCCGGTCGGCATCCTGGAAGGGCACGATCTCCTGTTGATCGCCGGCGGCCTGGGACTGGCGCCGCTGCGCTCGCTGATCAACTATGTGATGGACAACCGGCGCGACTTCGGCCGGGTTTCCATTCTGCTGGGCTGCAACACGCCGCAGAGCATCCTCTTCGGTGACGAGGTGGATCTGTGGAGCAGCCGCATCGATGTATCCTTTCACTGCACGGTTGACCGGGCCGATCCGGATTGGAAAGGGCATGTGGGCGCGATCACCACCCTCATCCCGGGCGAGACCATCGATCCCGACTACACCTTCGCCATTATCGTAGGCCCTCCGGTGATGTACAAATACGTGATCAAAGAGCTTCTGGCCAAAGGTGTTCCCGAGAGTCAGATCCTGGTATCACTCGAACGGCACATGAAATGCGGCCTGGGCAAATGCGGCCATTGCCAGATCCATAACATCTACTGCTGCCAGGATGGGCCGGTCTTCCGTTACGACCGCATCAAAAATTTGAGGGGGGCGATTTAGATGATCACCAAACCCAACGTGGCCTTCTTCGATTTCGCCTGCTGCGAGGGCTGCCAGCTCCAGGTGGCCAATCTGGGCGAGCAGCTGCTGGACCTCCTGGACATCATCGAGGTGGTGGAGTTTCGTGAGGTCATGAGCGAAAAATGGGATGGAATCTACGATGTCGCCGTCATCGAGGGCAGCATCACCACGCCGCATGCCCTGGAGCGCATCGAGCGGATTCGGCAGCGCTCGAAGATCCTGATCGCCTACGGGTCCTGCGCCACCATCGGCGGGGTCAACGGCATGAAGAACCACTTCGAGCTGCCCGACATCCGCGGGTACGTGTACGGCGGCGCCGCCGACGCTTACCCCACCATGGCCACCCGGGCCGTGCATCAGGCGGTCAAGGTGGACTATTTCGTGCACGGCTGTCCGGTATACCCGCCGGAATTTCTCGAGGTTCTGAAATGCGTGCTGGCGGGCGTGCCCTACCATGTGCCGGACGCGGCCGTGTGCGTGGAATGCAAGCTCAACGAGAACGTCTGCATGTACGAACGCGGTATTGCCTGCCTGGGTCCGGTCACCCGCGCCGGCTGCAACTCGTGGTGCATCAACAACGACAATATCTGTTACGGCTGCCGTGGCATGGTCTCCAATCCGGCGCAGAATGCCATGCGGAGCGTGCTGGAGATGTACGGCATACCTCTGGAATTCATCGTGCGGAAAATGGACATGTACAACACCTGCCGGGAGCTGGACGAGCATGCCTGAGACCGTGAAGATCAACGTGGAGTACCTGACGCGCGTGGAAGGCCACGGCAATATCGTGGTAGACGCGCAGAACGGCAAGCTTCTGCAATGCCTGCTTGAGATCGTCGAGGCTCCGCGCTTTTTCGAAGGGATGCTGCGCGGACGCTCAATCTTCGAGGCCCAGCACATCACCTCGCGCATCTGCGGCATCTGTGCCTGCGCCCATACCCTGGTCTCGGTGCAGGCGGCCGAAGACGCCCTGGGCATCACGCCCACGCCCCAGACCATCAAGCTGCGCGAGCTGTTGTTGGACATGGAAATTCTGGACAGCCATATCCTGCACATCTACCTGCTGGCGGCCCCGGATCTCCTGGGGGTGGGGAGCTTCAAGTCCCTGATAGGCACCCATCACAAGACCGTCAGAAGGGCGCTGCGTATGAAAAAGATCTGCAATGACGTGTGCGATATCCTGGTGGGCCGGCATGTGCACCCCATCGCCTGCATCGCGGGCGGTTTCACCAAGCTGCCCGCCGAAAAGGACCTGGCCGCCATGCAGACGCTCCTGAAAGGCCTGCAATCCGATATGGACGCCACGGTCGACCTGGCCCTCACGTTAAGCTTTCCGGAGTTCGAACGCGCCACCGAGTACGTGGCCCTGGTGAACGACGGCCCCGACTATCCGCTCCTGTCCGGCGATATCGGTTCGAGCGACGGTCCAAGAATGGACAAACACGACTACCGCCGGGTGACCAATGAATTTACGGTCCCGCACTCCTCGGCCAAGTTCGCGCGCTTCAACCGGGAATCCTATGCCGTGGGCGCGCTGGCCCGGCTCAACCTGAATTTCGACAAGCTTAAGCCCGCGGCCAAGATGACCGCTACCGCCCTGGGCTTCAAACCGCCAGTGCACAACCCGTACCTCAATACCGTGGGGCAGGTGATCGAGAGCGTCCAATGCCTGGACCACGCCACGCGCATTGTCGAAGACTTCCTGGAGCACGGCATCGACCAGGCCGAACGCGTCCTGGTGGGCCTGAACGAGAAAGGCACGCTCCCCGTGCGCGCCGGCAACGGCGTGGGCGCGGTGGAGGCGCCGCGGGGGATTCTGTTCCATAATTACGAGACCGACGCGCACGGCGCTATCGTGAAAGCCAATTGCGTCATCCCGACGGCCCAGAACGTCAACAACATCGAACAGGACATGGCCGCCCTGGTGCCTGTCATCCTGCACAAGAGCGAGGCCGAGATCACCCTGGCCCTGGAGATGCTGGTAAGGGCCTATGACCCCTGCATTTCATGCTCGGCGCACTTCCTCAAGGTGTATCTCCAGAATCAATGAGCACGGAGCTTACCCCCGAGATACAGGCCGCCCTGGCGCCGGAGATCTCCGGCAACACCGTCTATGTCCTGGTCGGCAACCCCTGGCGCGGCGACGATGGGGCCGGGACGTTCATCGCCGGTCGCTTGCGCAATGCCCGGGCGGATGCCTTCATCATCGACGCCGGAAACAGACCCGAGAACTGTATCGAGCGTATCATCAGCTTGAACCCGGCCAAAACGGTCTTTATCGACGCGGCCGATTTCGGGGCGCAAGCAGGCGCGGTGCGGCTCCTGGCCATGCATGACGTCGCCCGGGACTCGATCAGCACGCATGCCTTCCCCCTGCCGGTCCTGGCGCGCCTGATCGAGGAGGAACTCGGAAGCGCGACGGCAATGATCGGCATCCAGATCCACAGCGCCTGCCTGGGTCAGGGCATGCACGCCGCCGTGGTCCGGGCGGCCGAGCGCCTGATCGACTATCTGAACGCCCGCCTGGATGCGGGACTTTGAGCTTTCTCAGATCTCGCTGCCGGCCTTGTGGCCTTCATGGATGGCCTCCAGGATGCGGCGCGGGTTCTTCGCGTCACCCACGATGGAAAAGGGGATGGACAGGTCCTTGAGCACGGCCTGCAGGGTGTTCTCCGACTTGGCGCCCATGGCGGTCACGACCAGGGTCGCCGGTTCCACGTGCTCGCTTTCGGCCCGGCGGTAGCGCACGCCGGCATCTTCGATCGCCACAACCTGCGCGCCGAAGATGAGCCTTCCGCCGCCATCCTTGATGCGCTTGTGCAGCCAGTAGCCGTGCGCCGTGAGCTTCGTAACCGGAGGTGTCGGCAGCAGCTCCAACACCGTGACGGCGAGACCTTTGGCCAGCAGGAAGTCCGCGGTTTCCATGCCCACATAGCCCGCGCCCAGCACGACCACCGGACCGCTCGGCGCGACCTTGCCCGTGAGCACGTCACGGGCGTCCGCGACGATCTTTAATTTCAGGCCGGGGATAGGTGGCGTGGCCGGAAGCGCGCCGCAGGCCAGGATCACGGCCTCGGGTCGCTGCTGTTTGAGTTCATCGGCGCCCACGGTATGCCGGTAGTGCATGGGTACGGAGCACTTTTCCAATTGACGTAGCGACGATTTCACCCAGTCCAGGAAGACCGCTTTATGCGGCGGCTTACTGGCCGATTGCAGCTGTCCGCCGGGCGCGTCTTCTTTCTCGAAGACCTCCACCCGGTGTCCGCGCGCGGCTGAGGCCATGGCGGCCGCGAGACCGGCCGGGCCGGCGCCGATGACCCATACGCGCTTGGCCGGTTCCGCCTTGGCCGGCGCGCCCTTGTATTCACGGCCGCACTCCGGGTTGAAGCTGCACGTGGCGGACTTCATCTCGAAGCTCAGGCGCTCGATGCAGCCCTGGTTGCAGGCCGTGCACCAGCGGATATCGTCGTAGTTTCCGGCGGCGGCCTTGTTGATGAAGTCCGGGTCGGTGAGATGCTGGCGGCCGAAGCTGATCAGGTCGGCGTCGCCACGGCCAATGGCCTCATCGGCCAGACGCGGGTCATTGATGCGGCCCACGCCGATGACGGGCACGTCCACCACGGACTTAAGCGCCCGAGCGCGTAAGAGGTTGAAGCCGGGGTCGGTATCCATACCGGCGATGGCCAGGTTGCCGGGCGTGGAATAGACCCCCACCGAGCAGTGGATGGCATTCACCCCGGCGGCCGCCAGCTTGGGCGCCAGGCGCTGCATGAAGGCCAGGTCATAGCCGCCCTTGACCAGCTCATCGGCCGAGACCCTGATCCAGACCGGGAAGTCGTCGCCCACCTTCCGGCGCACGGCGGCCACGATCTCCAGCACGAAGCGCATGCGGTTTTCCTCGCTGCCGCCGTAGAGGTCGTCGCGCTGGTTGGAAAAGGGCGAGAGAAACTGGTTTAAGAGGTAGCCGTGCGCGCCGTGCAGCTCCACGGCGTCAAAGCCCGCCGAGCGCGCGCGTGCGGCGGCTAAGGCAAAGGCCTTTATCATGGCCGCGATGCGCTCCAGGCTCATGGCCTCGCAGGGCTGGCCCAGGATGACGCTCGGTATGGCCGAGGGCGCCTCGGGCATGGCCCCGGCCGCGAGCTCAAAGGTCTCGCGCCCGGCATGGTGCAGCTGCAGCGCGGCCTTGGCCCCGTGGCGGTGCAGGGCTTGAGGGATGCGCGCCAGTGAGGGTATCAGCTCGTCCTTCCAGCCCCCGATCTCGTTGGGAAAGCCCTTACCGCGCGGATCCACGGCGCAGACCTCGGTGATGATGAGCCCCGTGCCGCCCTTGGCCCGCTGTTCCAGGTAGGCCACCAGACGCTCGCTGACCGTGCCGTCGGCGTTGCCGTAGCCCGTGCCCATGGGCGGCATCACGGCCCGGTTTTTGATGGTCATGCCGTTAATGGTGATCGGTGCAAGTAGGTGGGGCAGCTGCATACTGGTCTCCTCTCGCGGAAGTATCGTTGGTTACCCCATGAGACATGAGGGTGAAAGCGCAAGATGTCAATGTTAAAAATGGACGGCGGTATGTCCGCTTCATGGCGTGTCTTGTCCGTTGAGCTCCCGCAGGACCCCCCGGTCATAGAGCTCCTTGCAGAGCATGCAGCCCCGATAGGCCACCGAAACCGTGGTGGAAGGCGCGAACAGGTCTTCGAGCCTGTCCCGGGCCTGGGGGCTTAAGTCTCCCTTGAGCTGGCGCATGGCCGTTACGATACCTGCGCTACGCATGCGCGCGATGCCCGGGACCCGCGCCATGAAATCGGACAGGGTTTCGGGGCGCAAACCGCCGAGGCCGCAGAGGTCATAGCCGGCATCGTCTTTCAAGGGCAGGCAGTAATGCCACTTCTCATCGATGAAGGGGCTTAAGCCGCAATGGTTGTGGCGCGACAAGGCATCCATGAGCGTGGCGTTGGGGGTATCGCTGAATTCGCTCTCCGGAACGCCGCCCTTGGAGCAGACATCGTGTCTGAAGTAGGGCAGGAAGGCGCCGAGGTCGGTCTTGTCATTTCCGGATAGAGACAGCGAGGGGCACAGAGCGCGCATGTCGGAGGCATTGCCCAAAGGCGCCAGCGGGGTCACGCGCTGCAACACCTGCGGGTAGATTTTCTTCAGCCGCGCATCGGTGTCGTCATCTCTTGCCAGCGTCACCAAAATGACCGGCAGCATCTTGATGCCGGGTTCGCGGGATAATCCCACAAGGTTGTCCAGGGCGATATAGCCTGTCTCGCCCAGGTTTTCCTGGTACGTGGCGATGCTGACGCCCACGATGAGCGGGCGTTCGATGCTGTTCGAAACCAGGGTAAAAAAATCGCGGGCAAAGGCCGGGTCCTCAAAGACCTTGCCGTTGGTGGGCATGGTGATCAGGTGGATCAGACCCGAAGCGGCCAGGGCGATGAGCAGATCCTTGATGTCTCGGCCGTCGTCTCTCCAGATGGTCGGTTCGCCGCCGGTGACGAACTGATGCTGGATACGGTAGCGGCCGGCCAGGACGCTCAGGTCGTCCAGGTAATTTTGAAAATCCGCGCAGGTCAGGTCCTCGTACGTGGTAGTGGCCGATCTCAGGCAGGCCGCGCATTGCTTGTTGCAGCGGTTGGTGACTTGCAGGGCCGGGTACGCCTGGTCATTAACCATAGGGTCTCCCCTCGTCATGATCCCATATCAAACCAATCCGCACCAGGCGCGCATGCGCGAGCGACCGGCGTCTTCCTTGCCGCATCCGTCTGGCGCTACCTTTTGCCCCGTAATTCATTCATGAAATCCATCTGCAGTTGCTGGATTTCCACCAGCCGTTCCCATTGATGCGACATGAGGTGGTCGATCTTCTGGTGCAGATGACGGATTTCCAGTTCGGCCTTCAGGTTGACCTGGTAATCGTGCGTGGCCCGTTCGCGGTCGCGTGACTCCTGGCGGTTCTGGCTCATCATGATGACCGGCGCCTGGAGCGCGGCCAGGCAGGAGAGCACCAGGTTCAAGAGAATATATGGGTAGGGGTCGAACGGCCGGGCCGCCAGGAGATAGGAATTGACGCCCATCCAGCAGATGATGACCACGCCAAAAAAGGAGATGAACTTCCAGCTGCCCCCGAAATCGGCTATTTTGTCGGCCAACCGCTCACCTATGGTCAACTGGGCGTCATAATCATCGATGGGGTTTCTTGAAAGGATCTCCTGTGCGTTTATATTGTCCAGGACTTCACGATCGATCGCGGTCAATTCCCCCTTTTCATCCTTGAGGAGCTCTTCCACATATTTATGGCGGTAGTGCTGCAGATCGTTGGCGCAGATCCAGCCGTTTTCATCCCACCCCGCATGATCGCGCCTGATCAGCTCGCCGACGGCGGGCCTTACCATGACCCCGGGCCTCAGCTCGGCATTGACCCCGGCGCCGCAAATCTGGCAGACCCGAGTGGCATCGGTTTTTTTCATATTCGCTCCTCCTCGTGGGCGGCCTCCAGCACGCACTGGCGCACGTAACGCCTCTACCATAGAGAGATTATCAAGGTTTACGCCTTTGTCCTGTGAGCATGCGCAGCAACCAGATCGACACACCCGTGGCGATTATGTCACCCATAATGATCAATTCATAGCTTTTTATGTCATGAAACACAAGCTTGGCCGTATGGCCGAGCAGATACCCAAGAACGCCTATCACCGATGCCCATATGAGGGCGCTCAAGGCGATTTGCAGGAGCATTAATGAACAGTTCGGGGAATGCATGTTACGATTTGCTCGTTCCCTTTTAGGACATCGCAAGAAAGTACTCTCGTCTGAAGGCGAGGGGTTTCAACCGTCCCCGATAGGGACATTAATATTTATTCTTATGGAAACCGATCTAATTGAGAATAAAGGAAAGCGCAAGCATCGATGCGGAGGTCGCGGTCACTTCAATAACATGCGCACACAAAGGAAAGGTGTACATTCATGAAGAATATCAGAATATTCGATTTGCTGCTGATGCCGGCCTGCCCGATGGCTGTAAGTGCTTAAGACGCCATGGATTTCTTTCCTTTGATCCCCGGCACTAAGATGTCAATAATGTAAAGGAAAGGCGGATAGCATGATGCATGATGATAAGAAATTTATAAGTCTGAAAATGATACTTACCGTCGCTCTTTCAGGTATGATTATCGCCCTGGTGGGGGTCGTCTCAATCATTGCCGCCACAACATCGTACTCGACAGTGAAGAAGATCTATCTCGACCGGCTTTTAAGCTCCAGCACGGACATTGCGCGGCAGATGGAGCAATTCTATGGCCAGCAGGAAAAGAACGCCCTCTTCCTTGCCAAGAATGCGACCGTCATTGAAGCGGCGAAAACAGGACAATATGATGCGGCCATAAGGGTGCTCAAATCGTTTTTCGATGAACAGGGAATCTATGAGAATATTTTCATCTCGACCGCCCAATCCGACACAGCGATCGTGGCGGATGCAGTGGGCGGCAAATCCATAGGCCTTCACTGGGGGGTCGGCGGGTATGAAGACAATGTCAAACATACCCTGAACAAACAGTTATGGATCAGCAATCCCAATAAGTCCCCTGTCACCGGTCGTCCCGTGGTTCTTGTCAGTGCGCCGATTATGGAAGGAGACACCGTTGTCGGAATACTGGGCCTACCGTTCGATGTCGGCAGCTTCTCAGCAGCTCTTGTCAAGGATGCAAAGGTAGGAAAGACAGGGTACCCCTACATCACGACTTCCGAAGGGCTTTGCTTTGCCCATCCTAACCCGGACTTAATCCTGAATCTGGATTTATCCCAATACGATTGGGGAAAAGAAATTCTATCCAAGCCGAGCGGTACGATTGTCCGGTATACCTTTGAAGGGAAAGACAAGTTCATCAGCTTTGTGAAGAGTGAAAAGTACAGGATCATTGCGGGCACTACGATAGGCGTAGCGGATATCAACGACTATGCCTTCGCCATGGCCAGAAATCTTATTATCGTCGGAGTAATAGGCATAGTGCTCACCATTCTTGCTGTAGTAATTTTTATGAATAAGAGGCTTAATCCTCTAAAGAAAACCGTTTCCATGCTTTCGGACATTGCCCATGGCGAGGGGGATCTCACCAAGCGGCTCGAGGTAACAGGCAATGACGAGATAAGTGAGCTTGCCCGCTGGTTCAATGAATTCATCGACCAGTTGGAGAAGATGGTCGGAGGAATTAAACTGACGTCCACCTATGTCGATGCGGCCACGCAGGAAGTGGCGGCCGGGGCTCAGGGGCTTTCCCAGGCGACCCAGGAACAGGCTTCGGCCATAGAGGAAATCGCTGCCACCATTGAGGAGATGACCTCCTCCATCAAGCACAACGCGGCGAATGCCACCGACGGCCGCCAGAAGGCAGTCGAAACGGTTCGCATGGCCGATATGAGCGGGGAAGCGGCTCAGGAGCTGGTGAAGGGCATGAGCGAGATTTCAAGCGCGTCCAAGAAGATTGGAGATATCATCACCACGGTCAACGAGGTTGCTTTCCAGACGAACCTGCTGGCATTGAATGCGGCCGTGGAAGCCGCGCGCGCGGGAGAGCACGGCAAAGGCTTCGCCGTGGTTGCCGAAGAGGTCCGGGCACTGGCCCAGAGATCTGCGGATGCCTCAAAGCAGATCAAGAGTCTTATTGAAGATACGGTGAACAAGATCGAGGCCGGAGACGTCATGGTGAAAAAGTCCGGCGAATCTCTTGCACAGATCATCACGCGCATCCAGGGCCTTTCCCAGGTCATGGAGGAGATCGCCGCGGCATCCAACGAACAGGCGAGCGGGGTAGACGAGCTGAACCGCGCCATCACCCAGATTGACACATCCACCCAGCAGAACGCCTCAACAGTCGAAGAGCTCGCCAGCACGTCGGACAACCTTATGAGCGAATCAAAAGAGCTTGCACAGAGTGTTGGAAAATTCAGGGTATCCGATACTGAAAAAACACCCCAGGCATCATCGAGTAAGAAAACCGGAATAAAGACCGCCCAGGTGAATCCCGCACCTCAGAAGATAAAGCCTCCGAAGATAACCACCTCTTCATCGGCAGGAAGCGAAGATTTCGAGGAATTTTAATAACGTGTGATCGGGATATATAAATTCGCCGAGAGATAAGAAAAACGGCACATAACAATAAGAAATAAATCGATTCTTGTGTTGAACACGGTCGCTGACCGGCCTGAAAGCCGGAAAAAACCGGTCAGATGGATGCTTTTAGTAGCCAGAAAGGTCTCACAAGACACACTACCCCCCTATTGCGTTTGAGTAGCCAAGTTATTTCTGATCCTGACCGGATAAGAGAATATGGGTCGGCAACATATGTCATTTTTATCAGAACGCCAGTAGTATCATGATAATTCCGTTTCGCATTTAAGATGATACCGCTTTGTGCTTGGAGGAGGTGGCGCAGGTGAGCTTTTTCGCAAATTGAGGAGCGTTCCAACACAGTCGACAATTTTTCGGGTTGATTGCGGGGATGTCCCCGGAATTGTCGCTCTGCAATAAGCCATGGATACCACATGCAAAAAAAGGTATTGAAGGGGGCATGCATAAAAAAATCAGATATGACCTCTATGCCTGCAATGATGACGACTCGGAGCGGTATCTCATGGGTAGATCCGGCGAGACATACATCGCCACCATGGGCCTGAATTGCTCCACGGCCAACCAATTCAAGTCAGATCCTACGGTTGCCAAATCCGAAGTGGTTTGCCGGAAGTCCGGCTACAGCGGCTTCATCATGCTCAATCTGTACCCCACACGATCGACCGACTTTCATCAGCTGCCGCTCAAGGCCGACCCGGCAGCCTACCGTAATAACCTGGCCCACATCCTTAAGGTGTTCCGGGCGCACCCGGGCATGGTCTGCTGGGCGGCCTGGGGAAAAAGCATCCTTTCGCGGGATTATTTTCAACAAGCCGCGATCGAGGTCCTCCGGATCTCTCAGGAGTTCGGGATCCAATGGAAAAACTTCGGGCCGCTTACGCTGGGCGGCCACCCGCGGCATCCCAGCCGGCTCTCGTATGCCTGGGTGTGGTCTGACTTTGACGTGGCCAAGTACGAGGAAGTTCTGAAAACCAGCCTTGCCGTATGATTGAACGGACACCACCCCAACCAAGCGCTCCCGGTCTGATCATCACCGCCCCGTTGTCCGCCGCCCGCCATATTCAGGCCGACGCGCGCTGGCTCATCACCAGGAAAAATATCGATCAAGCCGTCATCGGGATCACGTGGGTCCCGGAGCTTGCCCCTTCCCAGGCCCTTTTCAACCGCTATATGGATGAATGGAGAGGAAATTCCAAGAACTACTGGCCCCTCTATGTTGACCGTTTCCAGGAGGAGCTCAAGACCGAGGAGAAACTGAAGGCGCTCCGCACGCTCTGGCGCTTGACCGCCCAGGGCAAAACCGTTTTACTGCTTTGCTATTGTCCCCGGCCGGAGCATTGTCATAGGTCGCTGGTGGGTGAATTTCTCAAGGCTCATGGAGCGAACGTTCAGGAGTTTACTCCCCAGCAGGCCGGGCTCTTTGAGTAAGTACATTTGTCGACTGCAAAAAAGGTTTCTCCAGCGGTTGACTTTGTGATGGGGGAATGATTCAAAGGTAGACATCATCCTTGATAGAAAGGAATAGCTCATGTCTGAATTTACGAATGTCAGAATCGTTAAAAAAGCCAACGTGTATTTCGATGGCCAGGTGACCAGCCGTACGGTTATATTCCCGGATGGAACCAAGAAAACGCTGGGTGTCATGCTGCCGGGCGAATATACTTTCAACACGGATGACAAGGAGATCATGGAGATTCTGGCGGGTGATCTTGAGGTGCTGCTCCCCGGAGAAAAGGCCTTGAAAACCATAAAGGCCGGGGAATCATTTGAGGTGCCTGCCCATTCCCGTTTCAGTCTGAAGGTGAAAGTCCTTACCGATTATTGCTGCTCGTTCGTGAAATAGAGCCTTGGGGTCTTGTTTCTTGCTTTGACTTGATAACAACGCAAGAATCAAGACCCCGTTCACTCCGAGACCAAATCATGACGACCTTCAGCTTGCCGACCATTCCGGGTGAATTCCAATGGCATATTTCCCCCGTGGAGTGGAGCTATGAGCCCACGAAAGGTTTGTACATCTTAGCCGGCGCTCAGACCGATTGGTTCAGTGACCCCGTTGGGAACTATGCCAAGGACAACGCGCCCTGTGCGTTGGTGACTCTCCCTGACGATGCATTTCTTCTGTAATTCGGTGGAAGTGGACGGTTCGGAAGTCTATCTGCGGGTGGCGCGGACGCCGCGGACACTGGCGTTTCATTTTTCGCTGGATGGGCGGGTCTGGCATTTTGTGCGTTACTTCAGCTTGGGGCCGGTGAGTTCACTACGGGTGGGGTTTTCGTCGCAATCGCCGACGGGAAAGAAGTGTGGGGCGGTCTTTACGGAGATGAGCTATCGGCGGGGCAGCTTGCAGGATAATCGGAGCGGGGAGTAAAAGCAGCCGCAGGGAGGCTTTCTTGCTTCAAGCGGTTCTTTCAGGCTGTGGCAGCATAGCCACGTAATCCACCCGAGCACAAACAGCGCTCTGCTGGGTATCTAGTCTTGTGGTTATTCCGAGGAAACCATACTTTATTTGAAGAATGAGATTAGTATGGTGTCCCCGGAATTACTGTGCCCATAGGCGGCATGACGGCCCGGTTTTTCATGGACATTCCGTTAATGGTAATAGGCGAAAAAAGATGCGGGAGTTGCATGCATGCTTCCTTTGCAATGATATTGACTGATGGTGGGGATTGCGGGTGTTTGTCAACTGAAAAAAGATCAAAGAATTAAATTCGGAGACACACTTTATCCAAATCTATATTTGTGATATATAGTGGCTATAGAAAGAGGTTTGGAGATCAAGGAGGCATTTTTCAGGCACATTCTTGTTGCAAAGGGAAATGCAAGGAAAAAGACCCCCAAATTTCTAAATTATCAGCAGAGTCCAGACACCATTATTTTGCTTTTAGACCAAATAGTGCAGCGAGGATATCTATGAAACTCCACAGGTTACGAATCGAGGGCTACAAACGGATTGAAGCAGCAACTATCCTCTTTGGCGATGCCACTTTCCTTATAGGCCCTAACAATACGGGAAAAAGCACCGTCTTGAGTTCCATCATGCACCTCCTTTCCGCAAATAAGCGCATCCCAGAGGTAGAATATTTTAGCATCCATGATGAGGATACTAATGAGCGCAAAACGATCTCAAACAAGATTGTTCTGGAGGCCGAGTTTCACAACCTACCTGTCGAAGCACGGTCATGGCGTGGATTCAAAGGCCGCGTGTTCGAATACGATCCAGGGGATTCAGGAGAAAGCGGGCTCTGCCTCACTTATCGCAAGACATACGAACTTGGCAAGGATGTTGTAGTCGAATTAAAGAGCAAAGCACGGGTAAAGAAATCGCAGTTTGAAGACATTGCTACACCACAGGATATGATTGACAAGGGGATTTCGGCAGACCTTGTTTCCGAGTTGTTTGATGACTTAGACAAGAAACTCTCACCAACAACAAAACTCAAGCTTGAGGAAATAAACGACATCTGGGATCTCGGTAGTGATGATACGTGGTTTCAAAATCCTGGTGGTATTCCAGGTGTGGTTCTGAGTCGACTCCCACGTTATATTATAATTCCCGCAGACACATCATGCAACGAAATGACCGGAAGTGGAGTATTGCCAAAGACATTAAATGAACTGTTTGAGGATGTGCGTGGATGTTCTAAGAATTACCGAGAGGCACAACGTTTTCTCAATGCATTGGCCAAAGAACTTGATCCGTCTGATTCAGCGTCTGAGTTTGGTAAAATGATTATTGAGTTGAATGAGATCATTTCGAGTGTCTTCCCTGAATCAAGGATCCATGCAAAAGCAGACTTGAGCGATCCTGATAAGTCTTTAAAACCATCTTTCACAGTAGAGTTGTCCAGCAACATTAGAACTCCAGTTGATCATCAAGGTACGGGGATGGTTCGCTCCGCAGTATTTGGAATTCTACGGTTCAGACAGAAATGGTTATCGAACAGGGAAGACAAGGGTGTAAAGAGATCGATCATAATAGGATTTGAGGAACCGGAAATATATTTGCATCCGAGTGCTGCGAACCAAATGCGTGACACTATCTATGAGTTGTCCGGCCAAGAATCGCAGATTGTCGCAACTACGCATTCTCCTTATTTGATTGACCTTGATAGGAAGCCCAAGCAAGTTCTCAATCGCTTTGGCTTGGATGAAGGGTCAATTTATGTCCAACCATTCAATGTTACCGATGCTTTTCAGGCTCTTCAAAAGGAGGATCGTGATTACGTCAAGATGATTCTCAAAGTAGATGATTATGTGGCTCGCGTTTTTTTCACCAAGAGGATTGTAATCGTTGAAGGAGACTCTGAGGAAGTAGTCATCCGTGAAACTCTGAAACGAATCGATAAAAACAAGCGACTTTCTATAATAGCCAATACAGAGGTGATAAAGGCCAGAGGAAAAGCTTCCATTATTGGCCTAACGAAGTACCTGAAGGCTATGGGAATATCCCCTTTTGTAATTCACGACAGAGACGGTGCTACTCCTGGTGCTGCAAAATTCAATGCCCCAATTGAGGAGGTCGTCGGGAAAGAGAACGTTATCAAACTTGAGGAGTGTTTGGAGGATGTGTTGGGTTATGCTACACCAGCAATGGAGAAGCCTTTTACTGCTTACTCATTTGCCAAGAACTGGGGCGACGCTTGGTCTGATGTACCCGAAAAATGGCGGTTCGTGGTTGAAAAAGCCTTTGATATATAATGATCCCCCAAAAGGGATTTGTTGCGTGGAATGGTGTTTTCTGGTCATCAAGCTCTAGTAGGGCAGGGCGATTAGTGGCAGGTATTGTTATCAGATTTTGGTTTATAGCAAAACTCAAGCCCCGAACATATGGGTGCTACTAACAGGCTGTTGAAAAATGATTTTACAGAATGATATTAGCTTTTCATAGATGAGCGGCTGTTGTATACTATAACCAGTTGATATTAAGACTGAAAGGTGGTTGTAGTATGCGAGGAAACGAGGAAGAACAAGACGCGATGTTCAGCTATATATCCCTGGAAGAACGGATACCGCAAGACCATCCCTTGAGACCGATTAAGAAGA